>Ga0316219_1000274_pt1 | contig 74890 bp, 83 predicted proteins | sample TBH18003PmetaG_FD_203635 | JGI IMG/M metagenome (GOLD analysis project Ga0316219, IMG submission 203635) | Freshwater microbial communities from Trout Bog Lake, Wisconsin, USA - TBH18003P | ecosystem: Environmental > Aquatic > Freshwater > Lake > Hypolimnion/Profundal zone | place: USA...
GCGCCCTCCCAAAGAACATAAATTGCTTCTGAACTTTTATCATTTTCAAGTAAAATGGAAATGTTACGCAATACAGAGTATTTGCAAGCGGATTCGAACAAGTTTCTAATGTTAGAGCTGTAAAATGTGCGATTTAATTCATCTATCTTCATGGAGTTCCGCCAAGCTTTTGTAGAATTTGAGTTAGCTGATTATTAACCAGTTTGGCAGCAGCAGGTGGCACGGCAGCAGCCTGTGGAGCTTGTTGCTGAGCAGAACCAACTGCGGCCTGTTGTGTTGTATTTAAATCTTGCCCTGCAGATTCTTTTTCAAGATATTTGATAGCACCTAGCCCTAATATCTCTGCAGTAATCAACTGACCTGCTAGTTTAGCTTTGGGGTTCTGCGGATCTCCGCTTATAGGAGAATTTGGTTTACCCCACGTATTAGCAGCCGGTAAAGGCAATTTGCTTTTTGTCAAACTTGCTTTTATCTGCTGAACTGTAGTCGGATCTGATATAATTTTTTTTGCTTCTTCTGGAGTTAATTTCAGCTGGTTGGGCATTGTCATGTATTTGAATAACATGTTCCAGGTTACATCATTAAAATCTTTCTGTTGTCTTCCAATGTATTGACTGAATTTTGCCAAAGCATTTTTGGCCAGACTATGTACTTCTTTTACACCATGTTTTCTAGCTTTAGCCACAGGATCTAAGACTGGAAAAATTTGTTGCAAGACATCCATAATGCCTTCATCTATCATAACATGATTATTAGAATCATTCTGTGTAGTAGGATGTTGCATGCTAGGTTCTATCCTTCTTTCCTTATTTCTTTAATTTTTCTGGTAAATTTTTTCGAGTCCTCACTAATTATGCTCCTATGCAATCTTTTTATCAGATCATCTGCCTGTTCTTCCGGATAACTCTCACGTATTAACCTTATTAGATTTATAGCGCTAGCAATGAGATGCGTTGCACGACTTTCAACTACTGTATGCTTGTTTTTAGCAGGCACAATAGCATCTAACTCGTCAATAAAATTTTTCAAATGATTCACCACTTGATCCTCTATATTATTGGAATATTTATGTTATGTAGCATAGAAACATAAATACTATTAATTATTGGAGACTTTAATGACACAATCTAGTGCAGAAGATATTCGTAAAATGTTGCAAACTATAACAGAGTATCAGTTTGCTATACAAGAAGAGGATGCACCTGATGATAATGAAGGGCAGCCAATTGATACTATGCTGGTAACACCTAGTAAAAAGATAGACGCTGACAAACTAGCAGGGCAGTTGAAAATAGACCCTAGTAATTACAACGAATTTGTAAGTACCATTAATGCCCTGCAAGATCAAAATTCAAATCTAACGGCTGACCAAAAAGCTATTTTAGCAAACGTCTTGCAAAAGATGTCAGCTGGTTCTCAGCAACTAAACGTTAGTGAGAGTACCGACGATGTTACTGAAGAGCCTGCTTCGATTGACGATGTGTTGAAATCTATTAAAACTGCAAGCGAATCTAGTCCTGTCTCCAAACTGCAGGCAACAACTTTGGCCAATCTATTATTAGCTGGAATCAAAAATCGCTCATATCATGGAGGTATGGACAAGGTTTTTAAAGGTATACAAACAGCCTTACAACAGGCACAAGATGGCAATGAAAGCGACGCATTACATGAAATCGCTTCCATTGTTAATCATGTCGAGGGCGACAAGGAAGCATTTGATCAAGATGTATTTCCTAAGATTGTTGTGTCGTTGCTTCTATTAGTTGGTGACTTAAGCCAACACACAGAAAAATAATTTTATCTTCTAACTAAAGCAGTTAATGCACTTAGATCTTTTATTGCTTGTCCTGGCGACGGCAATGCTTTTTGTTCATCTTTTTTTGCAAGAGCTGCATTTTTTCGTTTAATATCTGCAAATTGGTCAGCTGTGCTATTACCAACTGGCATTTGATTATCTTCATCTTGATCGAATATTCTCAAAGTGTTCGGATCAAATCCGAGATTAACTTTGCTCCCTACACCACTAGAAGATCTTGTTTTCAAAAATTGTACTTGATATTGACCGCGCTCTTTCATTGCAGTAGATGCAAAAATTGAAATCACATTATCAGCTGTTTGAATTTTACTAATACCACCTGAAATATGACTGTGATCATGCTCTTGTTCTTGCACTGATGAATTATGTGTTAGTATACCATTTGTATAAAATAGTTTATTTCCGGTTACATTTATATCAATGGTTTCATCAACACCGATATATTCTATAGATTCTATTTCATCTTCGATTTCAAAAAGTTGATACATTTGTTTATAATCTCTTCCTTGTTATTAGTATAATCATTTTCCCATATTTCTAGCAAATCATAACCTCGTTCGGTGTAATAATCTTTTCTCAATTCATCTTTTTTCCATATATAAGCAGATGACCAAGTTTTTTTAAATGGATGAGGGAATTCGTTCTCGGTAAACATTTGTGGGTTGGCATGAAATAAATTTCCTTGGAATTCTATTATTTTACCTTTATAAAACAAATCTGGCAAAATGCATTTTTGTTCCATAGATTCTGACCATTGTTTTGGTAAATTCCATACCATTTCATTTTCGCCATAAAAGTACAAATCATCAATAGATTCTTTTATATAATTTATACATTCTAATGACCATTTACTTACAGTGTGCTTGTTGGCAGTTTTTAATAAAAAAGATTGGTATCTTCTTGTACCTTCTTCAATACCATATTTGTCAATGAAAAAAGTTAAATTTCTAGATTTGCATAATTTTAACAATTCAATTCCAAGAACTTCTCCATAAGTGTCTATGTAGTATTCTCTGCTTACCTTGTAAGCCTGTTTATCTTTTTTATCTTTCCATATTTGGTAACCTTTTTCATAACCATACTTATCAATGAACCAATTTAAATTTCGTCTGGCATAAGTTCCTCGTTTTGATTTAAAACTTTTATTTCGTTTTTCCAAGTATTGGTTCCATTTTATTATACCATCTATTTCACCATACCGTTCTTTATATATCTCAAGGGATGCGCCATTAAGTCTCAATTTTTTTAATGCCTCATCTTCTCCATATTTTTCAATGTAATATTCTTTTGTTCTTGAGCATAATTTATTTTTATTTTCCCACATAGTTGTCCCGGCTTGTTTGCCATATCTAACTATATGGGATTCTAATGAACTACTGTCATTGTTAAGCAATTTTATTTGCTCCCAATTGTCTGCTAAAATTTGAAAATCTAATCCAAGTTCATAATATTTTTTTATAAATCTGCACAACTTTTTATACGACTTTTTATCGCAATCTATGTTTTTTAAAATATCAATTTGCTGAGTTGTTAAATTGAATTGTTTTATAAATCTGCTCTCCGCTATCATCTGTGTCATTTGAGTTCTCCTGAGTTGCAGTTGTATTTATCATAGAGAACATCATATCACTAACTTTTAATCCATCTTCTAACGATTTTAATCCATCTTTTGTTGGAAATGTATGTTTAGCACTACATGTTACAGTTTTTCCAGATTTCGTTGTTATTTTAAATAGAGGTTGTTTTATGATTGGTGTTTTTTCTATAACTTGAACTGGACCTTCATTTGAATCCAACCAATCGCCAACATTAACATCTTTAATTTTAATGCTATTACCGTTTGATATTACAGTTGTATCAAGAGAAAGGCAACGATTCAACTGTGCAGCAGTTTGGCCAATCATTTGTCTATCGACCAATAGTCCACGTAGTTCTTCGGTGACAAATTTGTCTTTCACGAACAAATTGCTTGGATCTATTCTCTTGTTATTTGGAAATAACAAATCTAGATAGTCAACCACTAAAACATCTGGTCGTTTTTGACGTTCAATTTCATAGGTTTTTAGATAGGCTTTGATATCATTGCATGTGCTACCTTGTGGAAGTTGTTTAACATGCAAGTCACCACTTTTACGTCCAGCTTGTTTTACTTTTATTTCTACTTCATCTATTTTTCGAAAAATTTCTTTAGTTGAAATTTCACTCAACATGCTATCCATACGCATAGCACACAACTCTTCACTAAGCTCTAGTGTGATATAAACAACATTTAAACCTTTAAGTGCAAAATTAATAGCAATATTTTGTAAAAACAGGGATTTTCCAACACCAGAACCTGCACACCAAATAGTTATCTCACCTCTATTAACACCGCCGTATAGTTTATCATCAACTGCTTTCCATCCTGTACTAACCTGCCCATTGCTATGGCGTATACGTTCTAAACGAGCTTTTGGATCTTCAAAGTAATTTGTACCAATGTCGTTGGTCAAGCTGATTAGGATAGCTTCTCTAACACGCTTCTCTACTTCGCCATAATTACCTTTTTCAATCAAGTCAACTGCAGATAAAACTGCATTAGCCAAGGCTCTATTTTTACAAAATTCTTCAATTTCATCTAAAAATGCATCTTGATGCTGAACTGTGATGTTCTCAATTTTTTGAAAATTTAATCCAGTCTCAGCATTTACCTGCTCTATTTTCGGCAGTACATTGTATTTTTCAGACTGCTTCAAAATATAACGTATAGCTGGCCGAAATTTATTTACAAAATAGTTTGCATCGAGAATATTTTGGCAACGAGCATAAATTTCGTCACTGCTTAGTAGCACGTCGATTAGAAGTTTTTGTTTTTCTTCGCTGTAATCTCTTGTTTCTTCTGGCTCTTTTGCCATTTTATGACCTCAACATTTGTCTTTTTACACCAATTTCTAGTGTGCTAGATGTTCTAGAAGCAATAACACTAGCTATTGTATATAATCTACCGTACTGTTTACTAGCATCTGCACAGTCTTTTATACCTTCATTCCATTCTGGAAATGAAACTGACCATTTGTTAGCTATAGCCGCATCAATTAAATCTTGGTTCTTAAGTTGTCTATCTGGAATTACAATTTTTTCTTTATCAATACTGTTTAGCCATTGTATTTGCTGTTTGTTTAGTGTACTACCTAACGGTGATATTCCATCTATTGCTATGGCATCAAATGGTCCTTCTACTATCATTACATACTTTCTATGATAAAGATTGAGCACTCTGTTATTAAACAAATAACCAGTAGGAATGTCACTGTTGTAATACTTTGGAATATGTTTAGGAGGTGTGCCTGCATATCTACAGGTATATCCTACGACCTTATTGTTATGATAAAACGGAATAATTAGGCGTTTATTAAGATTTGATTCTTTTATAGGCGACCAATAGTAAGTCCATCCATCTTTAATTGCTCTGCCTCTACTAGACAAATAGTCTAAACAACTTTGAAAATCTGTAGATGTATTTTGACTTTGGGACCAAAAATTTATTGGCTGCGACTGTTCGGGTAATTGGCATTCCGGAAAATGGTCAGCATGAAACTGAATATGCTCATTTGTTTCTTCTATTTCCCCGCTTAATTTTTTACTTAATATTTCTAGTTTTGCTTGTTGTATTTTGTTTGCAGGAACACCTAGATATCTGAGCCAATTTTCAAAATTGTGGCCTAAATCACCGCCTTTATATGCGGTTTTAAACCCGCAATTATAGCAGTTTACAATAATACCACCGTCGCCGGTTATCAATAAATTGCCTCTGCCTCTAGTATCTTGATTATGACCCCTATGATGACAACATACTGAGTTGAAGACAATCCACCCCTTTGCATTTTGCTTGCGTTTAGGTGGCAAGTAATCAAGCACAATCTCATGAATAAGTGAGGTCATGTTTGTAGTTTAAACTCGTATTTTGAGTGTCACAATATCAGTTTTTATACAGTATACCTGCAAAATATCCGTGATTACAGTTTATAACTGGCAATCCAGCCTGTGTCGTTGGATACGGCAAGGGTGCAGGAGGTGGAGGATAAGGACCAGGAGGTGGAGGATAGGGCGCTGGCGGATATGGTGGAGGAGGCACACATGGCGGCGGCGGCCACGAAGGTGGATTAGGGCCGCACGGCCATGGTCCTGATGGCGGATTGAAAGTTCTATTATTGGCACTTGAACATACAAAAGGTGCAGGACCGCATGAAAACTTATTGAAAAGTAGTGGATTGTTTTTACCTGCGTAATACTGATTGCATGTTGCACATTGGTAATAATAAGGGTTTTCAAAAACAAATCTTACCCAATAGTAATTTCCAGAAAAATTAAAAACCTTAATAGTAGGACTATTGTAAGGAGGGCTATATTGAAAATAATCTGTTCCGTTGCCTATGGGTATATTAGACCAATCAAGTGATGACGGAGCATTTAGAGTAAGACTAACCTGTATCCAAAATTTTCCAGCATAGTTATTGCCGGTGTATGCTACCACTGTATGCATACCATTGCTTCGTTCTGCTTGTGCATCTCCTTGTACCGCACCAGAGGCAAAAATATATTGATTTGTAAGGTCATCTACAGTTTCTGGAGTAAATTGGTACGCTGGTATATTAATAGCAGGAACTAGAGAGGTGCTCATACCTTCCACTAGTTCAAATGTTCCATAGGTGCTTCTATTAAGATCAGTATACAAAAATTCTTGTCGTCCTGTTACATCAGTTAATCTTATGGTATATCTGTAGAATCCTGCTAGCCAATGCCCTATTTCAAGATCAGTCAAAGTAAGTCTACAAGTGCCCGCAGTGTCTTGCAAAGTTTGCACAGGTTGAATTAACAAAAGTTCAGCTAATGGACTGTTGCCATTTCCTGGAGTTGTTGTTACAGTCTCAACACGTTGGATTAATGCGTCAATTTGATATGCTGACAAATTTATAGGTTTACGGTCGTTGTTTCTCACAACAAAATCTATTGTATTAGTAGCACCTTTATATACTTTTGTGTTATATTGTATCATAGGTCCATTTATGTTAGGTGCGTTGCCTCCAGTTGACCACAATTGTACATATTCGCGAAATCTAAATAAAACTTGATCAACCATGCACCTTAATCCACCTTTCCCAATATTTATGAAAATTTTACAAACCTAAAATTTGGACATAAATAAGAGCTAGAGAATTTATAGAAATGACACCAGAAACACACAAATTATTACAGGAAAAATTTCCTTTCCTTACAATCATTAGCTATCTGAATACCGAGTATATTGGTATTATGCAAAATGCCGATACGCAGTTTGTCAGCATTTACGTATTAGATCCAAGTTTTACAAATGAAAAAAAGCGAGCGTTTTTGTTATGCGGCGAAACTTGGTGGTGGGAAAGCAACAGAAGTATTCCTATAAATCTGTTTCTTGGAGAAAGATTTAAGGTCTTCAAACCTAGTCTGAAGACCTTTGCTAGAAAAGAGGTTACTATTGTAGAAGGCCCAACAATTAATCTAATGGACCTTATGAATAAGAAATTTAAAAGAAGAACTATTCAGCTGGTCAAAAATTAAGACCCGCTTATACTAGACACTTGAACTGTAACCGTTACACTTCCGTCTTTGTTTATCGTTGGCTTTACTGGTTGTTTCTTCTTCTCTTCTTGATATTCAGCTTCTTTAGCATCGTCCCATTTTTGCCACTGTTCAACATTTGACCAAGCGAAAATTGCAGCGTCGTCTTTGTTTTCAAATGTAGCATATCCGATTACAGTATCAGGCGTATCCTTCTTACGTTCAAGAATAGCCCTAATCGAAAATGTTCCTTCAAGGCTGTACAGAGTTTTTAGCATTTGTTCCCAATCCTCTGTTTGAATATTAGGGCTACGAAAAACAAATCCTGATGGCAACGAATCTACTAAATTTGCAAGCGGATTGTTTTCCAAATTTTCCGCAAGACACTCATGATATTTTTTATTCGCGGATTGCAAAAATACATTTGTTCCTAGAGAATTGGTGTTAGCCACTAAGTTTAAATCAATGGTTGGCATTACTCGTTCCTTTCTATACTATAATAGTAGCATACCTATGAAACACTGTCAACGTCTTGCGACAATTGTTCTACTATTAGATTGGCATGAACTTTCACAAGCATAGCATATGAAATAGCATGTGCATGTTTGAAACTATACCCTTCCGAATTGTCAGTCCAAATTTCATCTAAAACGCTATCGAAGCCATTCTTTATACACTTGTCTATTAGATGTTTTTTACCAGGTCGAATAAGGGCAAGTATTATAGCAACATGTTCAACATTAGATGGCTTCAGTCTGGAAACCAAATCTGCATGGTTGCCTAAATGAATTAATTTAGAAACAAATTCTTTGTAGGTAAACAGCGTCCATTCAACTGGTTTTTCCATAAGCTCTAGTAAGTGTTGTTCGTTTTTAATCCCTTCATAAACACTTACATTTAAAAGGTCGAGTTTATACCAACCTCGATCAGCAGCAATATCGTATGGTAATGATGCAAGTTTGGTAATAGGGTCTATAGGAACTGTATGAAAATATACACCTGTATTGTGTTTGATTAGTGAGTTATTACGTATGATTGATGCAGGAGTATGATTTAATACAGAAAGAGCTAAATTTCTATCAGCAAAATCAATGTCAACATCTCCGATAATTAATGACATATAATATATCCACTCCATGTGAGTTGAAATTCAACAGATTGGTTTTCTTCAATGTCCAGATAAAGTAATAGATAAAAATCGCGCTCGTGTATAGAATATTGTATATCTCTTTCTGTTAACCAAAGAAAAAGAGGTGAGTCTGGATTGAGAACAGGTATTGAGAAAGTATTAGATTTATTATCTAACTGATATGCTAAGCAACTTTGCTTATTGTCCCAGTTGATTTTATAAAGTTTCATTTTTCGTAACTGACCTTGTTATCAAGCTCGCCTGTTATCTCTCTAATACGCCGTTCTTGCATAAATTGTTTACTTTTCAGAGAATGTAATTCAGTCTCTAAACGCTGTATATGAGATTGTAATCTTTTTAACGTAGATTCCATGTTTATCACAACAGATGGATCAATAACCGCAACTTTTTTCCCTTGCATTTCAATTTCTGTTATGGCGCCGCGGACTCCTAGAAAGTTAACCGGTAAAGGGCTTTCGTTGCTAGCAGTATTTTCATCTGTTGTATTATACATGTCGTCAGTCATTATATGCCGCTTTCTCTAAGTGTGTTTCTAATAAATGTGCATGTTTCTCTGTTTTTAGAAAATTTTATTTTCCATGGCCCAGGGGGTGCACAATCTTTTATTATACTTAGTTGTTCAGGAGAACATCTTTCTAAAAAATCAACAGAACTGTCAGCATTATATAATACCCATGGGCTAATTCTACCGCTTTTAATCCATAATGTACCTTGATTAGGGTTGACCATTCTAAAAAAATCGAACCAATTTTCCCCTGTAGACATGCTCCATTCGTTCATTAAAAGTATATTACGTTCCAGTGCATCTTCACCGGTTTCTTGTCTTGTAAGTTCTCTAACGTATTGTTCATATATGTAATCTTGCGTCCATCGATCAATAGGAATGGTATTTTTAATTACATAATCTATAAACTTTTTTGGATTGATAGCATTTATGTCTCGAATATGTTTTCCAAATTTGACAAATGATTCATAATATCTACTATCAATAAAATTTTTGTAACTATTTTTCCATTGTTCAGTTTTGTTGTAACTGTTAAGTTGATAAAACCTATTCCATGCTAAAAATCCAAACCTGTTTTCTGGTTCGTTTTGTCTAAACCATCTTTGTTTTTTCTTGCACGTATGATTGATAAAACTTTTGTGCTGTACAAATTTTTTATTGCAGAATTCGCACACCAAGTCTTCTTTTATTTCTCTTTCGACCATGCTGCTGTCATTTCCTTAACCTCTGCATCAGTAGCTCCGCTACCTTTTACAAAAGCATTCCAACTTTTTGAATCGTGTTGAGATTTTAAAATAGAAATTTCTTCATCATTAAGTTCTGGAAATTTTTCTAATAACCATGAATCTATTTTGTTTTTCTTTTTAGTGTTTTTGGCTGCTATCCAAGGTCTTTTTTGAGATCCACCTAGACCGGTTACACATAGTAACTTATGTTGCAAGTCCGGATATTTGCTTAATGTCCAGAAGCCTAAATTTACAACATCATTTGTAGCAATCACAGCGTATGCACAGTTACTATTTTGCGAGGTCAATGAACTCATATAGCGCATTAGCACCAAAGGAGTGTAACCTTTTTTCTCTTTGTCAGTTAACCTATCATAATAATCTAGATCGCGGTTGTCTAGTGCATAAAGTACCTGTTGCAGATCTAAAATATATTTTTTATCCCCGGTCATTTTTCTACCTTTAAGATTCTAACTGTATTATTTTATCATTTATCTGGTGTTGCAACAAATCAGACGCGATCAACGCACTGTTTATCGTTTTTACATAAATAAGTTTATCTAGCATTATGCGGCTGCCCAACTGCGTAGCCCTAGAACGGCATTAAGGAGAAACAACATGGGACGTCCGATTAATAAGAGATACATAGGTAATGTATCAATTGGTGGTCAACAAATAGAAGCCACTGCATACTTCATCCAAAATGGTGGTCCTGCGCCTGCGTATATCGCAGCTCAAAAGGCTACAAATACTTATAATTTTGTGTCATTGGATGGACAATTTACTGAACGCTTGGAACTAACCAATGGCGGAGTTGCACTCCAACCCGGACAAGCAAATATTACGGTGCAACCATACGGATCAACAGGGTGCGGTGCGACAGCTACAGCTAACTTAGGGGTACAGTCGTTTAGTTTAACCTCGGGTGGATCTGGAACAACTACAAACGGATATATCCCTGGACAAATACTAAGCATGAACGGCGGAACTCCGAGCGGAAACGACATAGCAAACGCTACCGTACTATCAGTCACGTTAGGTGCTGCTAGAGTAACAACAGATACTGGCTATACTGTTGGAGACACATTTACCTGGAATTACGCTGGCTGGACAAGTCCAACTGTACTAACTGTTGCTAGCACATCAGGTAATGGAAACATTAGCGGTGTTACAATTACCAATGCTGGTTCTGTTTACAACTCAATGATCACTAACACAACTCCATTTAGTAGCAGTGTTAAAGCAAATGCATGGGCTACAAGCGCTGCATTCCAATTACGTTGGGATGTCAGCAGCATCAACTTGCTAAATGCAGGAGATTATACATCTCTGCCATCTAACCCTGTTAGTTTCACTGCTCAATCAGGTCACGGAACAGGTGCTGAAGCTTCAGCAAGCTATGGAATATCATCTGTTAAGGTAACCCGCGGTGGTACAAACTATCAAGCTGTAAATGTTATAACAAATCCACCGGGCAATGCGATAATTTATGGCAACATAGGTTGCGGCGGTAGCGTAAGCGAACTGACAGTTGTTGCACCTGGAACGTTTGGACCAACTATACCTACTCTAACAGTTGCACCAATCGCAAGCACAGAATATGCCGATGTAATTAGAAATCTTACTGTAACCACATTTAATTATAATACGTATGAATGGGTACCGACTGGTACTGTTCCACAACCTGGCCAGGCTGTTCTACAGTCTGCATAACTGCCCTGTCACAAACAGGCAGACTCAGAAAATCCTTGATAATTAGCCGGAGCGAAATTATCAAGGATTTTTTTAAAACATTTTTCTTATGTCTAAGTTGTCTGGTATTTTACCAGAATCTTTAACGAAAAAAGCACATAACGGGGACTCGCCGCCTGATAATGGCACAGCAAGTAAATGACCATTTTTTAATTTTGGAAAATACCATTTAACATCCGGCCATGTGTTTACAATTTCTAATCTTAAAAAGCTAGGCATAAAACCGTTTATAGGATTAAAACAAAACACATCAAAATCTTTATCCATAAGGTATACAAGCGGCATTATTTCCAAGTCGCCCATATTCATATCGCCAATTACAACGCTCCAATCAAGAGGCATCTGTATATTATATTTTCCAATTCTAATATCAATACAGGGGCTATTAAAACTTTCCAGAAATATCAGTGGAAGAAAAAAATAGTCAACATCATTTTGATTTGAGTAATCTAAAACGCAATATCGTAAATCGTCTACCTTATCTGGAATTTGAGTTATAGAATATGCCTTGTTATCGTGAGTAAGTATTTTAATTGAATTTCTCCTGGCAAATGATGCCAGGTATTTACAATTTGAAGGTCAATATTTTTTTTAATCAGTAAGTTATTTTTTTCATATTAGATGGATATTGAACATCTGCATAAAATTTTTTACGTTTTAATAAATGCCTGTTGGAAAATTTACATCTACTGGCTATATCATAAATCTCAACTGCGTCCTTGTCATCTGCTTTTCTTAGTCCTCTGCCAATGCTTTGTATAACTCTTACAAAACTTTTGCCTGGTTCTAACAACACTAGATTGAAAATTCTATTAATCGATATGCCTGTAGAGGTAGTACCATACGTGGCTATCATAATAGCATTATCAGCAAAATTTATTTCGTCATATAATACTTTACGTTTAGTACTCTTCATTTGGCCGCTTATGAAGGTTGAATTTGGTATCAATTCTGAAAGAAGTTCACCTGTTTCAATTCTATCTATCAACACCAACGTATTTCCACTTTTAGCAATTTCTAAAATTCGTTTTGCCAACCAACCTATACGATGTTTGTTTGTGGTTAAAAACTTTAGTTCTTCTTGGTAATTTTTGTAAATTATATCTTCTTGTGTTTGTTCTATATTCACGTGACACTGTGCTAGATGCCCTTGCTCTTGCAATTCTCTAGCAGTAAGTCTGCCTATCATTGGCCCTATGGCACTGAATAAACTTGCTTGATTATATTCCTCTTCCGGAATTGTGCCTGTGAGGCCCCAACGTATTGGAATATTTGAAAACGTGTTAGTTAGCAGCCCGTGCAATACATTCATGTTTTTCACACTATGACAGTTAGACACTACGGCCCGTTCTACTATATAATTGTGATCATCCTGTACATGTAGGTTGTAAACTTGATCAGGTTTACTGATTTCTCGGCGACTTAGCAGTTTCATATAGGTATCCTATCTTTCTTGCAGTTTCAGAATCAAATCTAGCTAGATCTGGCAATGGTACATTAGACGTTAGCCATTGTTGATCAATTAGCAATATTTTATAATCGTGTTGTTTTGCCCAGTCTTTAAGGACAGTATATTTTGCTTCCCATTTAGTGCCATTAAACAAGTTGTAAGGTTTGACCTCAACTACAAGTTTATCAACATGATCAATAAAATCAACGATGTACACATAATTCTTACCATCTAACATGTACATTAAACGAAGTTGTTCGTATTCAGATTGTTGATTATGATAATGGTATAATGCTTCCCAGCTAGATCTGTATTTTTTACCATCAAATGTTGAATTCCATCGACCAAATTGATTACTAGATTTTGGTGTAAATTTTCCAGTTAATATTAAATTTGTTATTGTTTTGGACAGATGGCACTTCTCCTCGTCAGAGTGTAGTCGTCCATACATTCCGTTATTTTTGCCAGAATTCTGTTGTCCTATTTTATGTTTGGTCTCCGTTGAATGTTTTTTACCTGTAAATGTACCAGGTTTTCCTTTACTCCAGGGTATGCCGGTGTTTAAATTTTTCCGTATAGTCTCACTGTTCATATTCCATGATTTTTTTCCTCGATTTATTGCCAACTGATGTTTTATATCATATTCTGTTATTTCACCACAAAACAATTTATCAAAGTTTTCAATCCATATACTAGTACGTGTGTTGGACAATCTAAGCCTAAATACATTTTTATTTTTTCCCGTTATTATTACCCCATTCGACAACTTAATTAATGATCTATTATAGTCATCTATTCTTAGATTTTGATTATAATTTTCTAAAATACTATTGAATCGCGTTATTATATTTTCATACGTTGCCATAAAATACCTATATGTCTTTGACTGTATGTATTTATGTTAATAGTTGATAATGTCGTGATCAACAGTTATTTCATCAGCTCGGCACCACCCGATGGTGGTTAAAAACTTATGATTACCAGTAACCTGTATTTTTGAATGATTATCAAATTCTAATTCATACATCTTTTCATTTGTTGAATCGGTTAGATTGCAATGTTGTTTTATTACAGTGTCAACTTTGAATTGTTGTAACTTCTCAGAATAGTTGATAACCTGTTGCCCAGACGATATATCCTTTATTGGAATATATCCGGTAGGTGTTAAAACACGCATATCACCATTAAAACATTCATCGCATACCACTGCCACTAGATTATCTAAAAACACAGCCAGTTGGTCATCATCTAAAGCATCTTTATTTTTCTTATCTAAAACATTTAAACTCTGCCACGTGCAAATAGTATGGGTGCGATTATATTCTTTTCTATCGCCAAATAGTACGCCGACATCTAGTCCAATATTTCTGTAATCTTCTTCTGTTTGCAGAACTAAATTTTTATTAGGAACGATAACGATTGTACGACCATATTTTTGGGCAATCATAGATAGACTTGCTGTAATAATTGTTTTACCGGCACTAGTTGGTGCAACCGAAATTCCCTGTAAGTTATTGACGCACTCATTAATGGCTTGAACTTGGTAATCTCTTAGAATAATAGGTTGCCCTGCAAATCTGTGTCCTGCAGGCCACACAATATGGCTTAAAAAATTTTCATCTATGTTATCAAATTCAAAAACGTGCTTAGTTCTTTTGTCAGTTATGGTAAATTCATAGCCTTCGTCAAGTAGAACAGGTAAAATTTTATCTAGCAAATTAAGGTATGTTCTACCACCTAAAGTACAAAAACTTGTGGTCCCGTCCCATCGTCCTAGTTTAAATGCTGGACTATAGCGAGCATGTGGTAGAAAATATTTTACAGCGTTTACACATAACCGGCGTGTTTTGAGATCAAGTCCTTCTAGTTTTACTGTAGTTTCATCTTCAATTATTAATTCAACTTGTTTCATTGTTAGCCACCTTTTGTATCAAGATTAGCATCTTCCATGCCAACTACTCGTAGTCGAACAATGTTTGATATTTGCCAATTTTTAATTTCTAGTCCCTTCATAAGGGCTAGGTATTTGTTTCTTACTAGGCCTACTTCATTAATAATCATATTCATGCTGACAATATCGTCCTCGCCATCAATGTATTTTTCTATACTGCGATCAGTTAAATCACGCTGGTATCTTTCTAGATATTTTCTATAATGATCGCTTCGCATTTTGTCATATTTGATATTAAGATGTTTTAGGATAGCTTCTATTTCCTGAAGCTGCCCAAACCTGTGCGAGGTGATACCCGATAATTCTTGCGAATTTTTTTCCAGTTTACCAGATATTTTAGGTTCATTTTTAGCTGAATCAAGTTCGCTATTATAGTAATCAATTGCCGAAGGAATTTCAGCTAGATTTTCTACTATACGATTATACCACATTAAAACACATATCTATTATAAAGTTTTCCACAATTTCCAATCTAAGGCTTTGAGTAACAGCAATGTTTTTGCTTGCAGTTGAAGTTGCAGCCACACCACTTCATTTGGATCTTTTCTAGCAACTGCATGCTCTACTTCGACTATTAATTTACGTAAATCATGATCAGTTAACACAAATGCCTGAGATAAAGCTTCTGCATATGATGTGTGCACAGGTGTTTCTGGTACATCTTCATTTGGTTCATTTTCAGGTTTTGGTAATTTTATCGTTTTACGCTTAATTAATGATTCTAGTGTTTCTTGTTTGGTTTCAAATTTTGGAACATCATTTTCGATGTGAATATTTTGAATCAACATAGAATCGTCAGCGTCTTGTTGATTTAGCACAGGATCAACGGATAGTTTATCGTGTTCTTCAACAACGGAGTTGTCTGTAGACAACTCCGTTGTAGTGCTTGTGTTTTCGTTTATAGCTGTGCGCATTAAACGATCTTTAAATTTATTCTTCTTCGTATTCAGGTTCATCTTCATATCCTTCATCGAGGCTACTTGCCAGTTCATCTAGTGCGTAGTCCAAATGCTCATCTTCTTCCCTTAATTCTTCTAGGTCATCAAGATCTATATCTGCATCTATAAAGATTTTAAGAAACCGAACAGCAGCATCATTTTTCTTACCAGGTGGTACAAAATCTGAAAATAGCTCCCAAGTTTCCAATAGTACGTGTTCAGAAATTTCCATGTTATTCTCCTATATCAGTTACCGTATCATTGTCTAGACTGTCTTGTGTTTGTAATAGTTTGCTTTCATCCCACTCATTCATGATTTGATCTAGAAGTGACGTAGGTATAGCTGAACGAAAATATTTGTGTTCTTTACCTGAGTTGTCAACATATTTTAGTTTTGTACTATCTTTTACTAAGACACCTTTCTTCTCAAAAAGGTCAATGAGACCACTATAAGGATCCATACCTGTATCCCAAGGGATTTTTATTTCAACGTTTTCAAACGGCTTGTTATATCTAGTCTTCATAATTTTGCATGCAGCACGAATACCACGAACATCTGTAACCTTTTTACCATCTTCGTCTTCTTTAAGCTTGCGCTTTTGCATAGCTACAACAATTGATGATGCATAAATGAAACCCGAGTTATGGCTGACTACGCCGCTATCTAATAGATAATGATGCGCATCGGGCACTGATATATCATATACTTTTTTGATACCTATATTTTTTTTACTTTTAATTTTGATTTTTTGTAGCGACATTTTTGATATACTCCTTTACCATTTTAATTGATTCTAGCATGTTATCTGATTCCCAAACTACTATAGTATGATACCCTCTGGTATTCAACATACACTGTTGTTTGTTTTTATCTCTGTCCCATATTTCTTGTGCTGTTAAATTTGTTTGTTTATGTAAGTATTCAGAATTATATTTTTTTGGATTACAATGCCAATAGTCTCCATAAAATTCAACACAAAGATTAAATTCTGGGACAACAAAATCGAAAAAATAATAACAATTAAAATTTGAATCTAAAATTCCATATTCACCATTTTCATTGCAGGCACTATAAATTTTGCAGCCAGCAAATATATTGCTTAATTCTAGAAAAAAGTTATTTGCCTTTTCTGAATTATGTCTATTTTTAAATTTTTTAGACCATAACTTTCGTCCTGCTACTTCTCCATGATTGTTAATATACCCATCTAGTGTATAATTTATTTTTCTAGATTCACATAGAGCATTATATTTCAAAGTTCCTTCAGTTTCTCCAAATTTTGATATAAAATATTGCAAAGACATATTATCAGAGCGTTGCATAATGTATGATTTAGCCTCATCCTCACTCATTCCATGTTCCATCCAATATTCTTTGCAAAATGGAGATCTACGTTTTCTTTCAACCGTATCATATTTTTCTAATCTCAGTTGACTATTAGCATGTTGCACTATAGAAACTTGCTTGGTAGCATTTTCCATAGTGTATCCCTTCTTTATCCAATAATCAACGCTACGCGGACTTCGAGATTTCTGAAGTTGAGATATTTTTTCTTGCGATTCCTGCAATGACAATCCTTTTTTTAGCCAATATTCAGCCGAAGTTTGACTGATTTTTTTAGGCTGTTTTAACTTTCTGTTGTTTTTGCACAATGATGAACATACATATTGTATAGTCATTATACTATCTTTTTTTCTTATCATTTTTCCGCATTCAACACATGGTTTCATGTGGTTTGCCCTCCAGTAATTTGTGTACGGTATATTTAGCAAATTACTGGAGGGCAAGGATTATTAGTTAAACAAGTTGTAGGATTTCATCATTTACGTACAATTCCGCTACAGTTTTCCATACTAATTGATTATTAGACTGTTGCGTTGAAAACTTATGTTCGTTAGTGGCCTGAATTATTTCACCAGTTTCTAATTCAATTTCGATTACTTCTTTGTCATCAAATGTAAAAGTTTCTGAAACATCAATATCACCATCTAATGTCACAACAACATCCCCTTGCCGAATATCTTCAATATTCTTTGATGAACCGTCTGCCATCCAGATTTTGTGTCCGGCTGTTAAACAACCGCCTGAAATTTTGTCATCTGGATCAAACATGTCTTGTGATTGATAACTATGATTAGTCACAACCATGCCTACATCATACTCGCCGAACATGTTCACGCAGTTGCGTACTAGTGCAGCCAGCGCCCGTGGTTTACGTCCCATGTCTCCTTTGAGGTCGCCTGCTTCAAATTGGTTTACATCGGTAGGTGTTAGCAACATGCCAAGACTATCAAGTACAAAAAGAGTCTTCTTGCGTTCTTCAGGAGCCAGGTCTTTGTACCATGCCATATAACCGGTAATAGTTTTAGCAACATCGTCAATCATAGCTAGGTTGACTTTGAAAAGCTTATCTGGATCAGTATCAACGCCAAGAGGTTTTAACCACTTTTCATCTAATGCGTTTTCTGTATCAATTAAGACAACAAATATACCTTGTTGCTGTGCATTCCGAACCATATTACCAGAACAGATATAAGATTTACCAGAATTATGACTAGAAAATCCATCTCCCCAGTAACGGTGGTTATCATGTAGGACTTCGAAATCAAAACATTCTTGATCATCTATGTCTGTAGTTGCAATAACAGTTTGCGGTCCGCTTGTAGTTAATAAAACATCGCCTACATTCACTTCTCCAGCTAATACCCAATCTTCTGAATCTAATTGTAGAAGATGGGTATATGCACATGATGTAGTGTGTGATTCCGTAATTATTGAAACCATTTGTAATTTGCCCTTATCAAACCATTGACCTATCGGTTGATAACCATCGGGTGTATCTATTTCAATATGGTAATTATTACTAGCGACCATGTTTTTTAATAGTTCTATAGTAACTTCCTGCTCAATAAACATAATTTTTTCCTATACTTTCTAACAAGGTTGTAACAACTACATCAGGTTGTTGTCTATATTCATTTTCCCAAATTATGAGTAATTTAGACACGTGAGATGTATCTTCTTTAATTTTTGTTGCTCTAGTTGCGTCTGTTGTCCATTTTTCTTTCGAACAGTAACCATGTGTAAAAAAATCTGCTGAAAAAAACAATGGATTTCTATGCCAATAATCTCCGTAGAATTCAATGACTGTTTTTGATTCAAGATGATAGAAATCTACTCTAAATCCGCCTATCAATGCTTCGTGTGTAGTTGGCTTAAAATAACATGTTCCTTTGAGTTTTTCTCGAAGAGTTAAAAAAAGCTTATGCGATATATTTGAAAATGGAGACCTATTGATTTGTCGCATTCGTTCGCACATATCGCTGTATGCTGTAATCGCATCATCCTCTGAATATCCCCTAAGTATATATCCATCAATTGATAATGATTTTTTACGATTTATAAGAGAAATTTCTTCAGTACTTTTAGATTGTAATGTATCTAGCCACGATTTAATTCTATTCTCAAATAAAATCTTCCCGCGTTCTTTCCCGTATTTTTCAGTATAAAATTTTAATCCATTAGTGGTTTGAACTCTACGCACTTGCTCGGCTGCATCAGATTCAGTCAATCCCTTACGTAACCAGTATTCAATCGATCTATGTGTATAAATGTTCTTGCCACGTGTTTTTTCAACTGATTTTTTGTTCCTCTCAAGTTGTATCTCTTTAACTTTGTCATTAGCCGCTGCTATATCAAATCCTAAATCTGTCCAATATTTTACAGTATTTTTAAAATGTTTGCTACGCCTGGTGTCCTGTTCGTGCTTAATTTTTTCAAAATTTTTCTTGCCATACCGTAAAAACGCAGAAACATTTGATCGATCAGTTGGTATTTTCATCAATCTACGTAACCTTCCAACATAATTTATTAAATCATATTTTATAAAAGTTGCTATAGTTATATGCCACGTTTCTAATGACTTGCAAGTTCGGTCTTTAAATACTGCATTTAATCTAGTTATCTGTAAATCAGTTAATGCAATATTTCCTAATATTGCAATAACTGATTTCCGTTTCATAAATCTTTTAGCCTGTTTGTTCAACATATTATGTTTCCTAGTATTATTTTTACATAGTATTTATTATTATGCTGGACAAACAGGTAAAATATTATTTCAATTTATATTGTATACGAACCTTGGCTGATGCAGGCAAACAACCACTCTGACCAGCAAACATCGTAACCTTGCCTAATGGGATTCCATTCCTAAAGTTACCAGATATTGCATAATTTAGTGCATAATTACCCGAATCTACCCAGTGTTTTGGATCATTAAATCCAACAGAAATACCTGGAATACTTTTTGTCAGATCTTTTCTAAATTTTGAGATGTCAAAAGGACGCATGTGTGTCTCCAATGCTATAATGATGATGTTTTTTGATGTCACAATTGTAACGAGGGATAACCCTCGTTACAATTTTATGATGTAGCTTACTTTCCTTGCTGACGCTTGCGTATTGCAGCAATAATATCATCAGGAGTTTGCATGCGGGGTTTTTCAACTTGTGTAGTTACAGATTGTGTAGCTTGTGACTGATCTTCCCATGGTGGAGTATCATCAGTTGAGGGTTTTGCCTGAACTTTATTCAGTATTGAATTACCTGTCATGGCAACAGTTGTTTTTGTTGATACAACTGTTGCATCTGCGTCACTACTTGTGGTGTCATTACGCATGCTAGTTGGACGGTAAAATTGGCCCCATTTATCAAGATCATATAGTTCTTGATCAACGCTAGCTTGGAATAGTTCCATTATAGCATTTAGATGTGCTTCATCTGGTTTTTTAGGCAGAAAACTACTTAGGTTCCATAATCCATGAGTATTCATAGCAGCAGTTTCTATTTCTGATAGAGCACGCTCCTTCATAGCCCACTTGCTTGATGCATAGTTTGCATAACCGCCTTTAGTAGTCTTGATAAGGTAGAAATCACGTCCGTGGTCGAAATCAGTAGGACTATTTTCGAGATCTTGATCCATAAGGATTGATTTAATAACATCAAACACTGATGGATTGATGATAAATCTACGGATCGGATTTTCCGGTTCCTGATCATCCTTATTAGGGTTTGATGGAACAAAGCCTTGGAACAGATAGCTCTTCTTTTTGTAATACTTCCGAGCCATGTCTTCGAGGCTCTTGTCTTTCCACCATGGACGAATTTCTGCTGTAATTGGACAAGAGCCTGCTTTCCACATATCTGTGCACGGAACTTGAACATCGACAGGTCTTCCAATAGGATCGCCTTTTACACCAGGAAATGGTAATTTAATGATTAAGCGTTCACACCAGAAAAAATCGTTTGATTCATCGCCGTCTGGTAAGAATCTAAGAGTAGCGCTTGAACCATCTGGATTATTCCAGAAAGGATAAATCGAATTGTCGCCACCGCCATTCTTTGCTCGGTCTTTATTGGCTTGTTGTGCCAGTAGTTTTGCTTGTATTTCTTTAAGACTTAGTGCCATTTTATGTGCCTCCTTTATGTGCCTAATTAGTGTCTAAGACAACTGTAGATCATCATTCTGTTCTACTGTTGACAATACTATTTATCCCAGTTGGTGAAAGCAAATTTGTTTTCGAAAAAAAATTAATCAAAAAGATCCAAGAAATCACTAGGATCAAGTTCGCACGACTCTATCCAGGCTTTTTTTTTGATAAATGGATTTTTGTTCCCATAACGGATCAGGGTCCATACCCTTGTTAATGAACGGTAACTGTGAAATAGACCACGGTCTAATATGTGTGGCTTTAAAATGTCCTAGAATTTCTTTTCCGCCCATTAGACTTTTCATTGCATAAAGAGATGGAAGGTGAAATTCGTCACCATGCATAAATTGCTCAATACCGTCTGTTAGTTGAGTGTCTAAAAAGGCACAGGTTGTTAGGTTAGCAGCAATAGCTCCGGCACGCCAATTAAAATCTGGAGCAAGTAATCCATTAACATGAGAAATGCAGTCCAATGACATTCCACTTTTATATGTAGGGTTAAGTCTAATTTTGGTTTCTTCTTCCTGAAATCCGCCCGGTGGACCCGGGCGATAAAGTATGTCTGATCGTATGCTCAATACATTATCATACACGAAATCATTATCAAGCTCATGTTGTCTTTTCATAATTCCAGCGTGATAATCGTATCAGGTTTGCTTCCAGTAAGACAATGGCAAAAATTTAAAGGTGTGTATAGCATTATTGCAAAATTCATATGACTTCTGCCTGTCAAAAATGCTTTGAATCTCGCTATCGTCAAGAAAAAGGTAATCTATAAGTCTTGAATTATCAAATATTCTGTGTATTGTATTGGATGTGCATGAATTATCACAGGCTAATACAACGTACCAGTCTGGGTGGTTGTATATCCTGTCAAACAAACGTAGGTTATATGGTAGCACATGTTCCCATGTCCTTGCTTGCCCTTTTACAATAATAGCGGTTCTCATGTCCATTTGTAAACCTTTAAACCGATTCTATGACCCAGCCATATTAACTTAGTATTAACATTTGCGTCAGGTTCATCAGCAATAACTCTATATGGGCAAACCGTTTCATTTTCAATTGCATATGTACAAGATGCCCACTTAATGAGTGCCCGTGGATGGCCAATTGCATAATTTTGTGTATCGCGCGAGTCTAATGTTGCAAAACAAATTTCGTCTCCTCTTAGAGGATTTGCCCAATTTGGTATATAATTCGCAAATGCAAAATCACATTGGCACCAAACAATAGCGCCTATCATAGATGAATTAGCGTAAGGCCAACGGGTAAAAAAAATTATTCGATATTAACTTTTTTTGTAGGACTAGACCGCATCTAGTAATGATTTTAAAAACACTATCATTACTAGTGCAGGTTGCTACAATATAATCTTTATCTGCAGGCGGCGCATTTATCGACGAAATAACAAGATAATCAAGCATTAAATTCCAGCAAGAGTTTTAATCCTGACTATTTCATCTTCTTTCATATGACTGCCTTCAGCAGCTATTGAGCGAGCTATTTCAGCTGATTTACTATAGAGGCCTCTATCAAATGATTCCCAAGTCTTATCTGGTTTGAGTTGATGTAATGCGTCCGATTGACCAACTACCATTACAGGCCATGCCTGAACAAGTACAGCTAACCTACCACCACTCAGTTTTAATACATCACCATCTTCTAAATCATCATCGGTTTGAGTTATATCATATACCTCGCCGTCACTATACTGTGTCATATCATGCACAGTTGGACTCATAGGTCCTTTTTCTTTCCGGCGTATAAGATCTTGTGCCGCAGACATTGACTTGCTTCTCTTCCAATCTTTATCTGTAAACGGTCCCTTTCCACCGAAGCCAGGAACATTGCCTTGTCCAGATTTTTGAACATATGATTTTAATGTATCAGATGATATTTCATTTAATTCATTATCTTCGCCAAACGCTCTTCTATACGAATTAGGATCCATGCTTGTTTTAGATCCAACGACGCTCAGGCCTTCGCCGCCTAACAGCAGATCATACATCAGCTTGACAATATCACCTGGTCTACGTTTACTGTCAATTGCCTGCGATAACCACATAACCTTTTGTGGCTTCATAGGCTTCTGGCTCGGTGTTGAAATTAATTTTTTGGCAAAATCTTTCATTTGACCAAGATCTTGTAACTTTTCTAGGTGTTTTATATCATCAATAGTGAAATTGTCAGCAGGACCTTCTTCTAAGGTGTCTTCACTTTCATCAACAACTATATCCAGTACATCTACAGGTGTGAAATAAACTTCGTCGTCGCCTTCAAATTTTACAGGATATTCATTTCCTTCTGGTTGGCCAACTACTACACCATGCTGGCCGCTTTCTTTATGCTTTACGTGATCTCCCTTAAGAAATCCATTAGATTCATTAAAGTCATCTTCATTCATTGCGGCGTAATCATCGTGGTCTATGTAAAAATCACTATCAGGATCGTAGTATTTTCCTTCTTTTGGATCATAGTACACAGTCTTTCCACTTTTAGTCATAAAAGGACCTTCAAGCCCTGATCTTTCTTGATAGCGATCTGTGTTAATTGGCCGCACTGCATGCCAACCTTCACCTAAGGTTGTAGCTTTTTCTCTAAAAGCTTTAACAGCTCGTCCAGGCGGGTCGTATGGCATATTGAGATTATCTACATATTCCCACTTATCGCCAACTTTTCTAACTATTTCGTATTCGTTTTTAACAGTGTGTGCGTCATGCCTATCCGGGAACCAAGTTAGATAAAGATCGCCCGCTTGGTCTATAACTTCTCCTGGAAAACCTGGAATAAATCGTATTTTACTTGTGTCGCTTGAAACTTCTGAATTTTCAACAACATTGTCTGCACCAAAAATTTTAGTTGGATCAAATTCACTTAAAAAATTATCTATCTCGATTTCTTCAGGTAGGTATTGTTCATCCTCTACAATGTTTAAGCTGCTGTTGATAGCTTCTCGTACAAATGACAAGTCTTCTTCTGTTGGGCGTCTATTATCTGCAATCATTATAGCTATTTCGGATAGTCTAGCTGCAGAACGTGTATCCTCACAAGCATCTGACAGTTCTTTCAACTGTAATTGCAATCTTTCCTGCACTGGCATTCCGGAAGGAACATTTGATACGTTTGGACGTCTAGACCATTTGAATTGAGGTTTTGCCGGAAATGGACTTGCTGTGCCGACATATCTAGCTGCAACTGACAGATCCGAATAGGTATCATCTCCTTGTTGGCATGAACATTGTTCAGCAAATATCTGCAAAAGATTTTCTGTCGCTTGTTCGTCAAGTATAACCGTAGGCGAAACAAGTATAGAAGCAGCGTTTTGATACCCTTTTGGGCCTTGTACCGATTTCATACGCTTGTTAATTAGATCTAATTGTTCTCTTATACCAACAATGTATTCACTTAAGACTTGATTTTGTCTCATAGTAAATGCAGCTCTTTTTAAAGAAACATAATCGGCACTGAGAGAATATAATGATTCTGCTATATCGTCAAAATTTGTGCCGCCGTTGCTTAAATGCCTTGCAAAAGCTTTGGCCCCATTTAGATGCAAATGCGGATATGCAAATCTTTCACCATTCTTGTTTTCAACAAAAATTGCTTTTACATGCCTTGTTCTAGCACCATGTTTGTCTTGATTAACAACATCACTGTGCCTAACAATAACTTTTGCCTCGCCGATGCGTTGAAAGGAACTCTTTGTTGTCCCAAACCATTTACTAATGTCTTTGCTTTCGTGTATGTTGTTCACGGCTTCCTCCCGAGGTTCTATTTCTTTGTCAAATACCTGCCAGATAACGTGTATGCCTTCTTTTTGTCCAACAGACTTTCGTATATGATGTCTAATCTTGTAAATTTTTGACCAGTCTTGCTCGTTGCTTAACTTTGGTGTTTTCAAGTTAATATAACTATTTTGTCCATTATCAATTACTGACACTAGAAATGTAAATTTTTCTAATGCAGGGTTATGGCTGCGATTGACTGCGAAAAATCTTGTTGCTTCGTCTGGATCAATTGTTTCATTGCCTTTTGCATCGTACATGCGTACGCTATCACATGAGCCTTTTAGAATTCCAAAAATCTTATTGGTAATAATTGACCAGTTAAAACTCATTACATGCTCCAGCAATATAGTCGTGTATTTAGTTAAGGATTACTGAAAACGGCAATGGATCTCTGTGTTCTGCCTCATTGTCGTCAAAAACGTCTTTGAGTAACTCGCCTACTTTATCATCCCAGTTTGTGACCATTTGCATCATTCTTACACATAACAATGTGCTCATAACACAATCATCGTGCTCGCCTTGTTTAGCTGCGAAACTATCGCCTTTGCTAACAAAGAACTTCAACTGCTTAACCAACATTTTACTATGTATTTTTAATTTGTTGCTTTCCAATAAACTTTTTAGTTTGGCACACGCATTTGCTTTACTGCGTCCATTGGTATTCAAACCTCTGCGGTATCTAATCAAGCCCGTTTTGCGAGGTTCATTTAATATTACAGCGTTGAAATTTTCCTCACCTATTTCCAAGATGGACTGTAAGGCTGCTTCGCCCCACGTGTTGTTTTCAAAAGTATAATAGATATCTGGTTCACCTTTATAGCCTTGCTTTTTACATTCTTGATATATGAAATTTATAATGAGTTGCATATTTCGCACTTGATTTGGAATACTAGTCTTGTTGCTTGTCCATTCTGCAATTTGTGTCATATCCGGCAGACTAAAAACCTGGATGCAGGCAGGGTCTTTACCAATGCCAGCACTTGGATCCAGGCTCACAAGATAGGTTTTGTCAGGTGTGATTGTGCTGTAGTAGCGTGTTTCACCAAGTTTAAAAAGGGGTTCATTTCCGCGTAAACGTTGCAGTGTTAGACTGCTTATCAATGTACTTTCTTCGCCTGCAAATTTGCATTCATATTCGCGTTGAAAACGCTCATCGCCGATTTTTGCTCGCTCAATTGCTGCCCATTTTTCGTCGCGACCTGGTACGTCACTGTAATGTGCTGAGAAAGCTTTGAAGCCGTTTATACCAAGCCCGTCAGGAACTTCAAACCCATCTTCATCTATTGTATTAACTGCGCCAAGCCAAAGCTCTGCAAATGTATCTTCGTCACTAGCAGGTGTCGATGTGATTATACACTTCCCACCTGTAGCTAGTGTAGGTGCCATAGCAGTCCAAAATTCCACTGCAACACGTGGTCTAACGTAAGCAAACTCGTCTAGGTAAAGTAAACTAATCGACATGCCTCGACCACTGTCCGGAGTTGTTGTTGTAGCTACAATACGCGATCCGTTGTCAAATTTAATAGATGTAACATTATATTCTACAACACCGGGTCGGATATGGTCGGGTAATTCTTCGTATGCATATTTTATACGCATCATAATTTCATTTGCGCTTTTGAATTTATTAGCTGCAATTAAAACAGTAACATCTTCGTTAAACATGGCATACCACAGCATATAGCCAGCTGCTGTTGTGGTTTTTCCGCTTTGACGCGGAATCATTGCAATGGTGTTGCGATTCTTCCAGTATGTCTTTACTAAATCTTTTTGGAAGTGATATGCTGTAAACGGCATTTTACCGCGCAAAGGATGCTGTATATACATAAAATGCTCCATGAACCAAAGAGGGTCCTGTGCACACTGCGCAAGTTCGCTAAATTGTTGCTGTGTTAGCGTTATTTTTTTAAAAGCTGGTTTTAACTTTTCATAATTGCTTGTATTTTTTGACATGTTAATTCAAACTATATAATTCGCTTACTGCGCGATATGTTTTTGGTTGATCTCCTGAAACACTGATTAGTATTTCAGCAATTACAGCATCTATAGATTTATGCCAATAATTTAGAAAATTATGAGTACGTAATAGTTCCGGTATGTGGTCTTCAAACCCCCAACTAAATTCCTGTAAAAGGCTAGGGCGATCTGGCATCCAGTAATATACTTTTAATAGTACGGGTTTTGTAGATTTTATTATCATTGTTGCCTCCTTCAAAAAACTAGAGGCAACTTTGATTATTTAAATGCATGTTGCCTCACTATTGTACTCATTGGACTGTGACTACCATCATCTACTGGTTCTTCATCATGTAGTGGATCTTTATCAAAACTGGGCTTTGTAGGGTCACTGAGCGGGCTCATGGCACCGCTTTCGTTTTCTCTTTCAGTTTCTTCCAGGTATTTGGTATAATCATTTATTAGTTTATTATGTAATTCCTGTATTAAACCATTATCACCTGCACTACCTTTAATGCGTTGCGGATTTTCAACTGCTTGCCAAATATATTCAGGTTCATCAATTTCTTCACCTTCGTCTTTGAATTTACGATGACCATAATCGTATTCAGCTACATCTTCTTCTAATTCAACATTTTCATCCATAGTTGGATCATAATAATCAATCTCGCCGCCACGTTCTCGTGCGTCAGCGCATCTATCGCATTGGTAGCCTAATTCAACATCTCTAGCTGTCAGTCGGTTAGGATAACCACATGTCGGACAAGGTCGATTGCGTATACCTGCTCTTAGTGAGCTGCGCCCGCCGGGATCTGCAAAATCATCATCATCAAAATCATCATAATCATCATCAAAATCATCATAATCATCATCATCATCTACGTTGTTTTCAGCAATTCCTGTAGTTACATCATCAGATGCGGGCTCAGCTGCTTTAGTTGGCAGTCCTGCATTTTTTCGCAAATCATTTAAGCCGTGCATAACATCTGCGTTGGCTTGTCCATCCATAGGCTCTTGTATTGGGCCGGCGTCAACTGCTTGCATTGCTTGGTCGTCAGCAGACATTTCAGGATCAACTGGAGCTCCAATTGGGGAAGAGGCAATGTCTGCAGTTTGCGTGTGCGGTTCAATTATTCCTGCTAGTTGTGCAATGCGTGCAACTTCATCAGCGTTGACACTTTGCACGTCTATCATGGTTGTGTCACTTGTTACGTTTAATTTATATGTGCGTTCCATTTTAGTTTTTCCCTTTTGGTTGCACCAGTTGCTTGGCTTTGCCGGTAGCCGGATCTTTTACAAACTTAACCTTTTGTTGAGCATTGTCGCTCATGGTGCCTTTACTATTGACATATGCTGTATCAATCGGTTGTTTTGTTGAACCAGCTGTAACAGGTTTTGGAGTATCAATATGAGCGTTGAAATCACTAGTGTCTTGTATAGGTTCTCCTGGATCAATATCTTCCATTTGTAGCCAGCTGAATAAAGGTGCCGATGGCTCAATTTCCATACTTGGACGACTGTCTGCAATACCAGCAAGATATGATAGTAAACCTTTGTTATATTCGTTTCCAAACAATGGTTCTACCGGTGGTTGTTCGGATTGATTGTACTCTCGATCTGTGCTTAATCTTGCAGCATGCTCATCACCGGCTGCTTCAGATTCTTTATCAGCTAATCTGCGCCATATGTCATAGTCAGCATAGCGTTCAATTGGTTCATTTGCTGCTCGTACAACAATATATTTTTCAGGTATATTTGAACAAAGTCTAAGATCCTGCTGTAAAATATAAGGGACGCAAGGTGTTCCAACTGTAAATTCCATTTTGTAGACATCCTTATTAGGAATGTCAATGAAGTCCATGTGGTCTTCTAATATTTTTTCAGGGGTAGTGATGTGTTTAAGATCAAGTTTCTTTAACCATTCTCCGATAATTTGTACCTGCTCAGCTGTTGGCTGTTGTGAAAATTTGATCACGTAATTGTGATCTTTTGAACTTTCAGCAAGATATTCACTAAAACTTTTCATTTCAGACGGCTCCTATGTTCTCTATTTATCACTGCTATTCATTTGACGCAGTTGTTTGAGTATCTCGTTCCTATCAAGTGCAACTGCTGTGCCATCTACAGTTTCTTTTTCCGGAGCTGTTTGCCTATCTAGTTTCAATTTATCAAGCTGCAATTTTAAAAGTTTCAGTTTTTTTTCAACTTTGTTGTTTTTGGCATCTACTGCAATTTTCAGCATGGCACTTGAACTGCTAAAAATTTCTCCTGCGTGTCTTACCTCTACATTCATACCCAATTCTTGTAAATCTTTGTGGGCCTGTATAGCTAGATTAGCCAGTTCATCCATTTCTGTATCATGGACATCATGCCCATCAAGTTGATGTAGTTGCGATTCTATTTCTTTAGCGTCAGCGAGGGCTTGCTCTAGGTCATTTTCCGTAATTTGATATTCCGGTGTCATGTTTGGTAGGTCAAGTGCGTCTTCTAATTTGGCAAATGCTTTACTCATAACCGTATTTACTTATTTTTATTTGTTTCGTTTAATATTTTTGCCTTTTGCAACGAATATATCATCTTCTGTAAGAATTCTAAATTGTAAACCGTGTTTTTTGCAATACAACATTGCGGCCGCCCATTTTGCAGTATTGACAACTAGCGCAGCCTTGTCTCTTTTGCTTTTAGCGTTTTCCAATATAGCTTCTTTACGTGGCTTGACTTCGATTATTTCAGCTCTTTGTTTTCCAAATTTATCTTTGTAGACTACCATAAAATCTGGATAATATGTATGTAATTTACCAGTCAAAGGATTTTTATAAGGAATTGAAATGCTTTCACTTGCCCAGTTTATGACATTAGGATGAGTATCAAGCAGTCTCATTACCCGCAGTTCCCATGCGCTTCTATATACTGGAACTGCATTACCTACAAGCTTTTTTGGATTCAATGGTGTAAATTCACCTTGGCTGTATTTTGTCATAATTTACCCTATAATTGCTGCGCTAAGTGATCCTCGTAACGTAGGATTTCTGGGCCATGGTGGCGACCATGCGGATATCTGTTGATTTACCACTCCGACTGCTGTAGTTGAAGGTGCAAGAGCGTTATATGCGGCCAGAAGTTGTAAGGTTGGCCCTGCTGGTGTAATTAACGTGCTAACCGGGATTCCTTGTGTAGCTGCAACATAGGCTGCAACGGACGCGATGCTTTGTACCAGCTGTTGGGGTACGCTACTTCCATAATAACCGGCAGCGAGTGAGAGTGCAGTTGCGGAAATTATAGGATTATTACTTTGTTTGGGATTGGCTAGTAAAGCCGATGCAGGGCTTGGCAGGGCAGTCAACAGCTGGCCAGTTAGAGTATTTTTATACTGTAATCCGCCGCTGGCAGAAGTTATTGCTATCTGGCCGCTTTGTTGAGCTATCTGTTGTGTGATCGTTTGTGCAGTAAAATTGTTAGGTGTAGGTGTTTTGGTACCAAAATTTAGATTGGTAGACAAAGATGTTGTAGGGATTACCGCAGCTGGTAAAGATGCACCCGGAGCAAAGGCTATAGGGCCTGTACCTGCAGTCGGTGGCGGAGTAGCCGGTAATGATAAAATTGGAATAGTCGGGTTGGACAAATTGTTTGATTGAAAGGTTGGTACCGCTATAGTCGGGTTTGTATTTAGATTTGTGGATGTAAAAATTCTAGGTATCGCTCCTTGTGTTTGGAACGCAGCCGTTTGACTTGGATTGATAAAATCATCAGCATCAAACCCAAAGTTTGGCATATAGCCATAGGGTGCGCCAGTAGACGATATAGGTTGTGCGAATGCAAAATAATCTAGTGCTTCATATTTAAGTGTTAGGTTAACTGTTGTAGGGTCGCTTGATGAGTAGTCTTGATTTCCCCAATCAACTGAAGTTATTTTTGGATTGACGTAGTTAAATGCAGTATAGGTGTTTGCAAACAACGTATATACACTAATGCCTGTAAAAAAATTAGTTTGAGCGTCTAATATAGGCATGAAACCCCAACCTGCTCCTAAAGAAAATGTAGGGTCTACTGGGGACTGTGCGTAATCGATACTTGGTGTGGTAGGAGATGTGGTTCTACGACTATCAGCAAAATAATAGGTAAAATAATCGACCCATGTTGCAAGAGGACTGTTATCAACTGTATCGTAAAGAGTTAATGACGCGTCTTGGTATTCAATTTTTTTATAAACAACGACCTTTTTATTATATTGATTCAAATCTTCGGCTATGAGATTCACTTTTGGTCTGTCAACAGTTTTAACCTTAAACGTGAGACTTCTGTTGCCATTGTATGTATTAATTGCGTTGGTGTTACTATTACCAAGCATTGTTTGTGCACCAGGGCTTAGGAAAAATTGTACATAAAATTCAAACGACGGTTTTGGAACAGCCGTCATATATTGTCCTTGATTGCTTGTGCCGAATGCTCTACTCGCAACTTGTGGTGATCTTAAAAATACCTGTGTCATAAAAATATTTATCATAAAAAAACGGCGCAAATTGCGCCGTTTTTTGTTCTGCATGCCCGGAGTTGAATAAAATTAAACTGATGCAATACCACTTGAAAGCGGCAAAGCTGGATTGAACGCTAGCGGAGCAATGCCCGTCAACGCCGCTTCATCGCCTTGTGTAGCATTGTCGTATCTAACTGTTAGCGTTAGCATAACTGCATCCGAACTACTATAATCCATGCTATCATATGCAACTGTTTCTAAATAACAACCTTCCAGATACCAACTCTCTAGTACAGAATCATTTAGTCCTTGTACGGTTCCATCTAGTGTTTGAATAAACATAGAGAATTTGTAGTTAATACCAGCAGCAGCAGCTGATTGCGTATAGTGGTTCATCTGTTTCTGCAGTTGACCGCTAACCATTGAAGTAATGTTATTTGTTACATCATCTCTAAGGGTAATTTCAATAGTCTGCCATTCTGGTTTTTGAGCTATATATGTTATGTTGTTATAGCTGTGTAGCGGTGTATTGTTAAATTGTATCGACGGACGTGCAGCCGTGACTACTTGAATGGTAAAAACAGTTTGATTGCTGGCTCCTGTAGATCCAAAACCATTTGTTATGATTCTAAATCTGTGTTTTAGTTTTGGCATTAGAATACCTACACCAGTTTGAGCAGGCAATGGTACGCCAAATTTGTCTACTGTTGTCAGTCCAGGATTAATTGGTGAAACTAATGACATTATATATCCTCCGTATTTGCTATCTTATTTATGACGCAGTCTTAATTTCTAAGGGTGGGGTATTTTGCAGTTGCGGTTTGAAAAAATTATAATTGACAATGATCTATACATGTGATTCTGTAACAAGTGATACACTGTCTAACGAGTTGTTGCAAAAACTCGAATTATTTGTTAGTAACCAGCAAAACGAGCATCACGATCATCCAGCCGTAATAAACATGGGGCACAATCCCTACACAGGACTATTGTGGAATATTCAAAAACAACATAGATGGCAAAGTGCCCAAGGTAGTATCGCTATCCTACTCCATTCTGATAAGATAGTAGGACTAAGCTGCGTTGAATTATCAGATGAATATAAAAATTTCAATATAACAATCGGCGGGGTTCGCTGCTGGCTTGATAAAAGACATAGGACAGAAAATCAAGTAACCAAATATCTTTTGTCACAAAATTTGTCATGGAGTATTAAACAAAAAGCTGATGCTATGATGCTTACATTTAACGACTATAACAAAATCATTTATGATACTATACGCAACAAAACACAAGGAAGAGCTGCCGGGTTAGGAAAGATATGGAGTTCTTGGTGGAATAATTGTATTTGTATTTCACGCCCATTAATTGTTAGAAACACTGCGCAATGGTGTGTTTTAAAACCTATAAACGAATTAGTAACGCTGCAAATAGCCAAGGAACTCGAGTATGATTAATGTATATGAACAATTTGAATTAACCTTAGGAAATCATCTTCAATATTGGTTTAACGATAACAGAGGGCAACATTGGCGAAATGATCCTTTAGAAGTTGCTCATTGTTGCGTAGGTGAGAATTACATCAATGCGCAATCAAAAACTTTTAATCAATCAATAACAGACACAGCAAATGTTTTTTATTCAAGGCATGGCAGTGATTTTTTGCTCTTTCTTAGTGGCGGGCTAGACAGCGAAGTGGCATTACAAACTTTTATAAATGCTAAAAATACAGTGAAACCTTTTATTATACGTTTTACTAATGAGCTTAATAAAGAAGATGTATCCGACGCACTGAGATTATGTAACACCAACGGAATAGAGCCTATCATATATGAATTTGATCCTTTACAATTTTTTCATTCAGGAGAATGGAAAAGAGTGGCTGAGACATATCAGTGTTACACATTCTATCAACAAATGTTGATTTACATTGCAGAACGTACAAGGAAACCTATGATCACTGTAGATGAGGTAGAAGTTGCCAAATTGTCAGACAAATGGTATTTTGTAAAAAAGGAAGATCAGGACGGTTGCTGGCATAGATTTGTAGAACGCACTAGTTGTCCCGCATATAATAATTTTTATACGTACGATCCTGCTACAATTTTAGCATTTATTCAATCGCCTACTGTGCAAAATCTTATAAATGACAAAATACCAGGTAAACTAGGCTGGAATTCCAGTAAACACAAAATATACACCGAATTAACGGATTTTGATCTTATTCCTAGAAATAAACGTCACGGAATGGAAAGATTAATGCATATATGGTGGTATGTATTAGAACACACTGCTAGAATATTGCATAATTCGCCTGTGGATTTTAAATTTGAAGCAACATCGATAATTCCGCAACTTTCCACAGGCAAAGGTTTAATATGCAATTCTCTGTAAAATGGTTAGACTACAGCGACAGACACGTCATTAAAGACATAGCCAAATCTGTTTACACCAAACCAAGTCACTTATACCCTACAAATTTAAGCGGTGATTCTCCTCTCTATAATTATTTTTTGGTGCCGCCATCGGTTATAGGTTCTGATCAGCGTAAGGTTGCTGTAATTGTAAACAGCAACGGAGAGCCTGTTGTTGCAACAGGTGTTCGAGAATTAGGAAACATTCCTGCTTGGTTATTAAGTTGGACTGTAAGTTCAATATCTTCTATGTCGTTTGTGGCTGCATGGAGACAAACCTTAAATTTTACAACAGCCTATTACGAATCAAAAAGTATAAATGAATTTTACGTGGTTAGTCCGGTTGAGCGCGAAGAAGCATATAGTAGAATGACAAGTTTTATGAGAAACCGATATTGGACTTTTGTCGAGCAAACTATCCCCAAAGGCACTAGGCCAACACACAGTCTTTATCATACCATAACTGGTAACATTTTATATACATATGATATAAACATAAGAAGGTATATTTTGAAAAGAGATCCTGTATGATTAATTGGTTAAAGCAAAACTATCACACATATAAAGTAACTGGACAAATTCCAGCATTTTTTGCCATAATTGGCCCATATCATTTATTAGCACTTATAGGCATAATTGCTGCATATTTCACATGGTCTTGGTACTATCTTGTATATTTTGTGCTTGGATATGTTGTTTTTGGAGGTATAGGCGATGCGGTTATATTACACAGACACCTATCTCACAATAGTGTTGCGTTGCGACCCAGATTAAAACCGCTACTATATTGGATAGCTTGTATAACAGGCCAAGGCTCGCCAATCTGGTGGGCAGCATTACACCGTGGCTATCATCATGCTTATTCTGATAAAGAAAAAGATTTGCATTCACCTATGAAAGGTAAATGGTCAGCTTATATGGGATGGATGTTAGCCATTACTCATGATACTGTCAATTTGAAGTATGCGGCAACCTTACTAAGAGATAAACATTTGATTTTTTTCCATAAACATTACAACAAAGTGATATGGGCTACCTTAGCAGTAATCTTTACAATAAATCCAATGTTCTGTCTATGGTTTGTAGTTATTCCGTGCGTATTTGCGCTACACAGCGAAAATGCTGTTAATTTGCTCTGTCATCTGACTAATTTTGGATATAGAAATTTTGATACAAAAGACATGAGTCAAAATGTATGGTTTCTAGGTTTTTTCAGTTGGGGACAAGGATGGCACAATAATCATCATTCATGCCCAAAAAGCTTTGATTTTGGTACTACAGTAAGTAAAATTAGATATGAATTTGACCCATGTATGTTGCTATTACCTTTGGTGGCACCACGGTCAGAATCAAAACGTATATGGAAAAATTGGAGAGAACAATGCGTTGGATAGCAATAGCTGCAACTGTGGATAATCAAGTAATAGCAGCGCATGATGATATAGTTATTCTAGAAACAATAAGCGATTATGATTTTGAGGCTATTGTAAAAGTATACGGTTTAAGCGATGACGAGTATAATCAACTTAAACAAGGTAATCTTAATTTTAGAGTACGATTTAATAACCTGCGTAGTACCTGGCTAGAAGCATACAATCGTGATGCTCGGATAGTTGAACTATCTGTCATTTATAGTGCACGAATAAAGGCATTGATAAACTTAAAAGGAAGGCTAGAGCACGGGCTAAACAAACATAGAAATCTTTTGACAGATCAAAACAACGTCTATGAACGGAAAGCCAAGGAAGCTATCCAAATTCTAACCAATAAAGAAAGCCCTTTTCGCACTGATGGATTTGTTAGAGACTTTGCAGAAGAATCAAATATAGACGTTGATTCTGCAGCAGCGCAGATTTTATTAAAACATAACGGTTGGTACCAACATATGCGTAAAATAGAACGATTGCGCATTAGACATTTCACTGCAATCAAACAGGCGAAAACTGAGCAAGACTTTCAAACAGCAGCAGCAAATCTTGATAAAGATTTGTTTATCAATATGTTACTGTGACCAAGGAGCACACATGGAATTAATCTATTACACACCTCACAAACTATACTCGTATCAGAACATTGCTGCACTTGATCCAGTACAAGTTTCATTTTCTCAAATGTTCAATGCAAGTATAAGTCTGATAGACCGGTCTGGCACTATTAATTGCCCACCTGTACCTATAACCGTTCTTAATCCGTTAAGAGAGTGGATCACACCAAAATCGTTTAGTGAAATAGCATATAACAGGTTTGATACTCTATTGAAGCAGGCTATAAATCAAAACAAGCAACTTGTTATTTTCTATAGCGGTGGCATTGACAGCACGCTCATTGCTGCGTTAGCTATTGCGCACGAATCTTTTGAACAATATAGAGAGCGCATGTTGCTTGTTTTAAGCGAGGACAGTATTAAAGAAAATCCTTGGTTTTGGCATAACAGTCTCAAAAAAGCCTGGAAACATAGAATTGCCAATTCAAATGATTTCCATAACCTAATAGCAGATGCTAACAACATATGCATAACAGGCGAATTTGCCGACAATATATTTGGCAGCCTGACAGTCAAAAGTTATATGGATGTCACAGGCGATACCAATGCTATACATAAAAAATTCAATGACACTGGTAAACAATGGTTGTTGAAAAAAGTTACCAATAAAGATCATGTAGAAGCGTGCGAAGAACTTATGGACAAGATTTTTTCATCAAATCCGAAAGGGTGTATTACTAACCATGACTGTTTTTGGTGGTTGAACTTTGTTTTAAAATGGCAAGCAGTCAAGTTGAGATTAGTGAGTCATGCGCCTACGCCAGCACATGTGAATAGCATGATCAAAAATATTGTACACTTCTTTGAAACACCTGAATTTCAAGATTGGGCAGTTCTAACAGAAGAACCAAAATTACACAATAGCTGGAGCAGTTACAAGCTTCCTGCTAAAAAGCTCATATATGATATAAATCATGACAAGGAATATTTTGAGTATAAAACCAAATATCCAAGTATTCCAAGTCTAACAAGATATGCAAATATGTATGATTTTATATATTATGATAGAGGTAGTGATGTTTATCTGCCTTCAAAATTTCTGAAAACGTAAAAGTGAAAATCTAATGCTGTCATTTGACCCCAATAAAAATTACGATAGAATTTTTTCAACCTCCATTCCAAAATGGTTATGTGCAGCATCTGACGTTCGAGAGTCAGCTTATCTAGTACCACATAGTGATCAAAGTACGGTTATTTTTCAAAAAGATAATAACATAACAGCATTGAGTAACATTTGCGCACACAAGCAATCGTTAATTTTTAAAGAGCATACGGGCAGATTAGGTACAACTATTACATGCCCTGTGCATAAATGGACCTGGGAACGTTCCGGTGCTATAAGAAAAGCACCAGGATTTGAAAACCAAACAACAATGAATCTTAACAATATTCCTGTGTATAATTGGAATGGACACATTTTTAAAGGGCCCGATAATTGGTTGCAGGATATTGAAAAATTAGGAAATAATACTTCATTTGTGAACATTGATAATTACAATTGGCATAGTCATCAAAAATTAGAATATAATTTTAGCTGGACTATTTTTATGGAAATTTTTCTTGATCTTTATCATGTAAAAAGTTTTCATCCAGGTCTTAGATCATTAACTGATTGTAAGGATTTTGCATGGAGTTTCGGTGATAATTGGTTGGTTCAAACAGGCAGCTTCCGTAGAGAGATGCCACTAGAACCTACATATAAGAATCTGTATGATTTTTATGTTAAGAATAAAACCTACGATACTGCTAAATTTGGTGCTGTATGGTTGTTAATCTATCCAAACATTATGATAGAATATTATCCAGGGTGCATTGTTGTCAGCACAGTTTGGCCCAACGGGCAACACAAATGTATTAATTATTTGGACTTCTATTATGAAAAAAATCTGCTAGACATATATCCTAACTTTGCAGATGCTATGTTTGACTGTTTTATGGTAACAGCCAACGAGGACGAGGAAATAGGTCAAAGAATGCAAGCTGGAAGAGCATTAACACATAACAGGCTGCCACTTTTTAACCATCCAACAGAGGAAGTAGGTTACACTCCGTTTTTCAACTGGCTGGACAAACAACTAAATGAATGCGAGGTTCCCACCCACCGTTGTAAATAAAATGCTCCTTGCGTGTATTGACCTTGTACCAGTGTCCATTAGCTGGCAGATGATAACATATTGATCTAACTGCATTATTTCTAAAGCATTCGCCAAAAATTGCACTAATATTAGTCTGTAGTACAAGATGATATCTAATCTCTTTGTCAAAGTGCATACTTAATCCAGTTTTAGGCATAGCAAGCATATATCTAACTCTGCCCAGGTTTATTTTTTCATGCAAGGCAAGTTCTGTTACTATTTGCTTAGTATAATCTGGGCAGTAGTCATTCCAGTTACTAAATTCAGCTTCTGAACTTATTGGCAATTTAGTTTCTGGATCATGAAGTCCGCCGCATGAATCTTTCCATTGGTCCTGACAATTGTCGCGATGTCGTAAGCCAATTTGATTATACGGCAGCCAATTCACATAGTTGGCTAAAACAGTGTCTAAATCCTGTCTGACGATTTTGTAATCAGATACGTAGCTTAACTTTTCTACAAATGCCGTCAATTTTTATATCCTATTAACATATACCTTGAAAATTGCCAGGCAGGGTATTCGAAATCAAGTTTCCCGCTAAATTTCAAGTCCAAATCATATTGTTGTTCAAACTCTGCTAGAGATGACACACAACTAACATGAGTTGCGTGTGACATATTATTACTCTGTAATACAAGAAGTGTTCCTTGTGGAATATCGTCGACCCACTTTGTATCTTCAAAATGTTCAACACTGCAATTTATAATAATTGTCGGTTTTTCATTGGTAAAATTCATTTGATTACAATCGGCTGTAAATGCCTTAAATTTCCAACCTTGCCAAATCCAGTTTTCCAATAATAAATCAGCTATCGATTCTGCCGACGGATCTATGTCAAAACTTCTTATATGTTTGATAGGAATATTATTCCTACTTAATAGTAGAAAAGACATCATACCATACCATCCGCCGTATACCCAAACAACTTGAGGTTTATCAAACTTTATTTGTTCTAATTGTTCGCATAACCAAATTTTACTACTTATTTGACCACTTGTAAAAGCATCGGGATTTATGCTGATTGTATTAGGCATGTCCAAGTTGTCCATATGTATTTTCCTCTGAGTATTCGAGTGTGAGCATCATGCTGCGATGAATAATATGTGTAATAATTTTATCATATTCCATTCGATAATTATCGGGAATACGTGCTAGAATCAAACCTAAATTTGAAGCCAACGCACTTATAATACAATTTGCTGTCTGTTGAGGATCTAACGTATCAGATATTTTCGATTGTATATGATAAATTGTTTCATGAATCATACTGTTACAAACCGTTTGCATTTCTATCAATAGGTCATCATCTTCGTCCATTGAAGTCTAGGTCCTTTTATTTTTTTTAAGAGTGTTTCAACTATTGTGTTAGATAATTCATCTTTGTTTTCTGGATAGGTGATATCTAGCCATTCTGCAATTTCTACACATGTTCTTTTATTATCCGCAACAAGTCTTAGCATTTGAATTGCTTCTTCTAGCTGCATTTCAAGGGCCTGTATACGAGTTATTGAACGAAAAGTTGGCATAATTAATACTATGCACTAATTTGACTAAGATATGCAAATAACAATAAAAAAAGGGCCTACGGCCCTTTTTTTATGAGTTAATTGCCGCAAGAGTTGTAGGCAACGGAGCACCTGTTGCAAGAACCCTTACTGGAATATAGATGAATTCTATTGCAATTTCTGGTTGTATAGCGATATCTATCCATAATTGATTTGCTGCTATTGTTGCAGGTGTATTATTACTAGAATCACATACCACCGAGAAATCGTACAGTGCTCTAGAGACAACTAGCTGTTGCAGATATGATGTAAAGACCGCTGCTACATTTGCCCTTGTCGTTACATCATTTTGTTCAAACAAGAATGGCTGTGCCAAATTATTGAGGTTATAAGACAAATATGCAACTAATCTAGCAACGTTTACTCTATCAAGTGCACTTTGTATAGGATCAAGTGTTTTTTGGCCCCATACTACCAATCCTCTGCCTGGCATATATGCTACAGGGTTGATTGAATTTTGATATAATACATCTCTTTGACCCTGATTTAGGGTTACAGGAATATAATTTCCAGATGCATTTAGATAACCAACACTAGAGACAGAGCTTACCAAACCGCGGTTGAAACCTGCCGGTGCAAACCATGGAAACGATACGCTATCGCTGTAGGCTATTGTAGTAAGTGCTATCAGACTTGGAGGAACAACAACGTTGTTACCTTGTAAATCTGCTGTTAGACCCCATGGATACCATAGTCCAATGTATGAACTGTGTGTTACCAACCCTACATCGCTATCGGTAGCAGAATCAGCCGCATTGGTAGCCCAATTTTGTATCGAAGTACCAGTTGGTTGTAGTGTTGACGGAGTGTCACCTACAATGAATGCAACATTATTCTTATCAACATTTAACTGTACCATCTCAGCTATGCATTCTGGATAACCTGGTGTGGCAATCAAATTGAAGTAGTTTTGACTTGCTCTAGCATCTTGACTTGCTACCAGTGCTGCATTTAGAGCTGCTACAATGACTGCACGTTGAGCAGCAGGACCCATATATGGAGACCCGTCTGGTGCATTGCCGCTGTAGGTTACCCATGTGTCTGTTGGATACTGAGTTCCAACATTTTGTGGGAAATAGTTAACAACCCATTGCTTTACGTTATATGTACTGTATCTTGTGTTAAAGAGCAGAATATATGGAGGATATAGCAGCGGATTTGGTGCATCAGGGTCAACAAAGGAACTTAGAATCATTGCAGAAGGAGCAGTTGAGCCATCTACCTCACCGTTAGCCGTAGCTCTTGCATCGGCAAAAATGATACCAGCACTTGTTGAATGATCGGTATTGTCAATCTGTATCCATGATGCTGTTAAGGCGTTATATCTATAGATAGCAGGATATGGAGTTATGTCAGTGTTAACCCAAATATCATAGTCAACTAATGGTGCACCTGTACTTTGAGTTACAGGAGTTGCTGAGCTTAAAATAGCACCGTTTGGATCAGTACCTGGATACATCATTTTATAGCCTAGCCATTGTTCTCCATTGTTCACCATAATATCAACTTGTAGACTGTTATTATACCATAAAGTTCCATTAGCTGGTGGACCATTTGGGGCTAGTCTGCTTGGAACATAATCTAGTTCTACCCATGAAGTACCGTTCCAAATTTGCAGTACAATGTTACCTACAGCAGGTGATAAGCCATAGTAATTGTATTGAGCAAAGATGCTGCCTATGCCCTTTAGTCCACCAAATGCTGTGTCTGCTGCAGATGTTGAACTGTAAAGTGGTATGGTACCTGTATTTGGCACAGTATTCTGGCTTATCCATTCGCCGCTTACGTAACGTTTGACAATTAGGTTTGTACCAAGACCAGCTGGTGTTGTATTAAGCCATACATTGTTCATAGCCAATTGATAGAGTTGGCCAGGTACTGTAAGACTTGGCGAGTAACCTTGATAAACCATTGTGCGAGCAAATGTTACACCGGCTGCAATACCTGCATTGTACAATGGACTGCCGCTTAGATCTTCTAGTGTGAAGGCAGTACCGTTATTGTTGGTTATAACCAATTGATTACTTGTACTGATAGATGCTGAGATTGGCCCTGCAGGGAAAGCAACAGTATTGATTTCGTTTACAAGTCCTGCTAGATTGTTGTATGGGCTTGCTGGTACGTGAACAACTACTGGGCTTAAACCAGGTAATGTTATGCTAAAACTAGTGCTTGTCAGCCATGTTGATGTTAGATTAAAAGTAGCTCCTACACCAGTGCCACCTGTGATTGACACCGGATTACTTGGATAAATTGTGTAATTACCCGGTGTTGATACAGAAACGTTGTTTACACCCCATGTTAGGTCGATAGTAGCTCCTACACCCGCACCACTTGTAGCCGAAGCACTTGTATTCATAGTAGGTGGTGTAAGACCTGTAAATTGTCCAGCTTGAGTGATTGTTACACCTGTAATACCACCGCTGCCATTAATTGCATCAACAGTTACAATTACTGTAACAGGATAATTTGCATTGTTACTACCAAATGTTAGGGTATCATTAACACGATATCCTGTACCTGGGGAATTTGGATTGGCACCTACAACTTGTAAACTATTAACCGTTAGTACTGTAGGTGATGTTTGTGTGCCGCCGTTTACAGTTAATAGGTCGCCGTTTAGATAGTTACTTCCTGGTGCTACCACACTAGCAGATTGTGTTTGAAGCGTAGCAGCAGTAAATGTTGGATTACGGACGCTACCTGTTACACTTGCCCAGTAGGTGTTTGTAGGACTAATACCACAGTCTTCCCAAGGTGTATTGTTTCCGTATTGGTCGGTTAAATCTTTAATATAGATCTGAGTAGAATCAAAATTAGTAAGTGTTAGGTAGTTATTGCCGCCTTGCGTTGTGATAGATGCTACAGCATTTGTGCCAACAAGTGCTGTATTTAGAGCGGATACAAACCCTGCTAGGGTATTATTAGGGGATGCTGGTACTTGTACTGTTGTTATAGAACCAGACCCAATTTGTATAGTGCATTGTTCTAATGCGATCAATGTTGGATTAGGCTTTGTACCAGTAATCACTGTAGGAACGGCACCTTGCCATGAGAAACCAGGGTTTTCAATTTCTGTAGTGCCAACTTGGAACCACCAATCTGTTGTGCTATTACTGGTTACAAGTGTAATTTTTTGGAAAATTGAGTTTGAATAAAGGCCTTCTGCATCTTCAAGTGTGTTGACAGCATAATTGCCGGCAATGCCTAAGGATGCCACAGGCGCCACATAGTTAACTGGATCAGCAGACAATCCTAGATCTGCAAGAATACTTGGCGTGCTTGTAGCAGGAGGCTCACCGCTCAATGTTATTTGTTGAGTGTAATCGGAACTTATTATGCGTATGTTGAAAATGTCCCCATAACCACCGCTCGATAGTTTTCCTTGTTTAATGAAAACACTAGCTGATATGCCAAGTAATTGCAGTGAAACATTTGTATTAATAGTACTAGCTACTTGAGATATGCTCATCCCTGCTGTTAGTTGCACAGGAACATTGTTGATTGCTAGTATACCATTATGAGTGATACAGCTAGCAGAACCACTTGTGATTGGACCGTTAGCTACACTCAACCCCTGTACCATTCTTTCTAATTGTTTTGAGGATGTAATTACTGTAGGTGTTTGAGACTGCCATGCATAGGCAGGATTTATGTTACCATTACTTTGAAAAATGCCCCAACTTGAATTTGTTAGGTCTAACCAATAAGTACCTGCTGTCGTTGGGCCAGTTGGCTCAGTTGTGCTAGGAATCAGTTGGTCTAGGTCTACGTCTGCTCGTATCACAAAGGCGTTTGATGCAACTCCGAGATATGTATAAAGTGTGAATAGTCCAAGTTCATTTAGCTCGTTGTTGTATTGAACAGACCCACCTGAGCTATAAAATGTTGGATTTCCAAAAGTCTGTAGTGCATCTCTCTGGCTAGTAATAAGATACAGATTACCTGCATTAGCAGGCAATGTACCTGGTGCAATTGCTGTAGTGCTCCCTGGTGCTAATTTATTTGAAGCTGTAGCAATTACAATTAATGGAACGGTTCCCGGGCCGCTTGTGCCATATGCACTTTGGTCAATAATTTGAACCTGTACGCCTGGGGAAACTAAAGTACCTGACATGATTTACCTCACGTTAAAATTTTTTGTCGCAAACTATTTATTCAATCGCCTGTAAAACCACATGGATATAACGCTTAGGTACTTGATATTATTTCTTTAACAAAATAAACTGTCTATATGAGTAAAAAAATTATCGGTGTTTTAGGATTTATAGGTTCTGGCAAAGGGACCATAGGTAACTATCTTGTTTCAGACTATAATTTTGTGTCAGTTTCATTTGCAGCAGCACTAAAAGATACGTTATCAGCAATCTTCAAATGGCCCAGAGACATGCTAGAAGGCGATACAGCTGAATCACGTATATGGAGGGAAACTGAAGATATATGGTGGTCTAAGAAATTGGGCACAACTGTAACACCAAGATGGGCTATGCAGCAAATTGGTACTGATCTATTTCGTCATAAATTTCATAACGACATTTGGTCATTAAGTCTTGAAAGACTTTTGCACAATTGTCATTCAGACGTTGTCGTAACAGACGTAAGATTTCCTAATGAGTTAGAAATGGTTAAAAACCTAAACGGTCAGTTATGGTGGGTTAAACGAGAAATACCCAATTGGTATGATATTGCACGAGAAAATCCACAACTTATGCCAAGCTTGCACCCGCTTGTTCACGTGAGTGAATACATATGGATTAATTCCGGGCCATTTATAGAGCTGGATAATACGTCGACCTTAGATAATTTAAAATTACAAATAGATAGATTACTATAATGGAAAATATATGTTTTAGCGGTGGAGCAGCCGGCGCAGATCATGCCTGGGGTCTCATGGCATTAGATAGAGGGCATAATCTGATACATTTCAGTTTTAATGGACATAAAACAAGCTCAAGCTCTAATATAGAGCTGTTGTCTAAGACACAATTACTTGAGGCAGATGTTAGACTTATAGAAGCAGCCAAGTCCATGCGTAGACGTTATCCTTCTCAAAAAGAAGGCGTAAACAATTTATTGCGCCGTAATTGGTACCAAGTTAGATTTGCCGAAAGAGTCTATGCAATAAGCAAACTTGTAGACGATGATCCAGGAAAATTAAAAATTGCAGGCGGCACAGCATGGGCCTGTCAAATGTATGTAGATAGATGGTACGAAGAGAGAAATTTTCCAGAGTGTGAGTTGTATCTATTTGATATGAATACAAACAAATGGATGCAATGGTGGGAAACATGGAAAGAAATAAAGGAACCGCCAACCCCTCATGGTAGATACGCAGGAATTGGCAGCCGTGATATTACTGACGAAGGCATACGTGCAATTTTTACAGCCTATGGATGAAGAGATAGCCCTTCAAAGATGCTTGTAAATTTTACATCATTGCGATCTCCAACGAACCAAGCACAGGTTAGCTCTGGGCGCACCATTAGAACCTTGCCGTTATCCATAACTTTGATGATCTTGGTTGCATCGTCTTGCGGGATGAGGTTTGCAATTTCCATACTCTCAACAAAGAATGGATAGCTAGGATCAATCACTCGATCATAGGCGATCTCGCTCTTCAGCTTGCCAAGTACAGCATCCATGATACCGGTAATCTGTGGTCCTGTTGCACCAAGCACAATGGTTGTGTTGAAATGATCAGCCCCTTGTTCAAGACCTAGATTCACATATTCCTGTACCAGGATGTGCAGACTGTGTTTGACTACCATTTGCACGCCAGCATGATGCACTTGTGCAGCTAGCTTCCCAGAATTCATGCTGGGTAAATCTGTACGTGCCAGTACGTAAACGGCTAGATCTCGATCTTCTCGATCCATTTGAAATTCCTATTAATTATAATTTAACATAAGATAGCATAGAAGTTTTAAACAGTCAACGATTAACCTATGACAATTAACGGCGGATTACTTGCATCTATATAGAGATCTAGTTCTTTTTCTAAACCTTCGCGTTCCGCTATTGCCTCTTGTTTTAGTGCATCGCCTTTTAGTGTTGTTCCTCCGCCTGGACCAACTATGGTATTATACTTGCTGTATGCTTCACCTAATTGAGTTTTACACCAACTCAAAGCATATGACCTTATCCACGGACGAATAAAAGGATCTTGTAGTAATTCGTCGTCTACTCTTGTTCGCTGACACCACAATACAACAGTTTCTCCTCCGGTTGGCTTGCGTATCAGTTGTAAAACTTTAGTAACCGGATTGAATGTGTAATTCATATATGCACCAAACATACGCCCAGCTTGTTTCAGATATTCATTGAACAATTCGTAGGTTAGTAATCCAGCAGTATAGCCGCCGCCGGCGCCAGCTTGAAGTAGATACAAATTCGTATATGCCAGAGAGAACGGATCAAGATATGTACCACCTTGTGTTTCTCCTAGTCCTCTTCTATAAATGCCACGCACTTGAATAATTTCATCCGGTAGTGTATATTGGTTAGTTTCATATAAAATATGTAAAAAATAATATGATTCTTCTGTAGCATTACCTGCACGCTGTCTGTATCTATCAAATGCTAATGTCATTGCATTTTCATAATGCTCAGGGTCAAGTTCAATGTCGACCATTTGGCCGCCCATCATTAGTCTTATTTGATCAATAATTTGTTGTCTAAGCGGTGTTGCCATAATTGTATATCCTAATATCAATTATTTAGTTCTACAACTAGGGCATCACTAAATAATGATATATGTTATAAGGTGATAGAACATGCCTCAATTGAGCCTTTGGCGCGGCCAAGCTGTAAAAACAAACGATTACAAATTCTTTGATAGGGTAATCAAAGAGATGTACAATGTCGGAGGCACTGAATTTTACATACATAAAACAATCGGTACATATGCACAGGATCCGGGTACTAACGATACATTGTCTGTTGATGTTAGCACATCTGGCGCCCAAGATCCAAATACAACTATCCAAGACGTTTTGAATATGGAAAATAGAGATAGAAAATATGATCCAAATGTATACAGTCTCAAAGGGCACTATCAAGTAGCTGATTTGGAATTTGATCTACGACAATTTGGTTTGTTTTTAAGTAATGACACTATTTTTATCACTTTTCATCTAAACGCGATGTTGGATATGATTGGTAGAAAACTCATGAGCGGAGATGTTATAGAGATACTTCACCAACGAGACGATTCTGTTTTAGGGTCAGACGCGGCTATAAATCGTTATTATGTTGTTGAAGATGGAACTCGACCTGCAGAAGGATATAGTCCTACATGGTGGCCGCATTTGTGGCGTGTTAAATGCAATCCTATAACAGATAGCACAGAATTTAGAGATATTATGCAATCACCATTGTTAGATGCAAGTGGAGATCCAGTACCGGCATTAGACGGCAACGGTGGATATGCAACTGTAGGCGATGCGCTCAGTACCCGAGACGCTGAAAATAAAATCACAGATGCAATTGCTGCGGCGGCACAAGCCGAAGTTCCTTTTTATTATTTTCAAACGCAACATTTTTATATACTTCCAGGACAAGATCCTAATGTGATTGGAAGTCCAATAATTGGTGATAATGATATATGGACGGGTGATGGTATTCCTCCTAATGGCAGCAAACCTGTAAATTGTGGAACATCATGGCCCGCAAATCCACTAAACGGTGATTATTTTTTACGAACAGATTGGTGTCCTCCTCAACTATTTCAATATGATAAAAGTATCTGGTATAGAGTGCAAACTGACTTCCGTAATCAATGGTTACCTGCAAATCAAGGACTAGTAAGTTTCATAAATAACATGAACATTACTACCTTGCAAAATGGTGTTCAAATACCTGAACAACAAAATTTACGCACAGCAGTGAAACCAAAACTAGATCCAGACATAATATAAGGAGTATTGGCATGAGCTTTGACTTTGAATTTACACCTGAACACCTTGCACATTGTATGCCACATCCGCGCATAGATGAATGGTATCAACCGATATGTGATATTCTACCCGATTATCAAATTACTTCAGTATTGCGTGTAGCAGCATGGCTTGCTCAAATGGGGCACGAGAGTGGCGATTTACAAGAACTTGAAGAAAATCTCAATTACAGCGCCAAAGGCCTACGTGGCGTTTTTCCAAATTATTTTCCAACTGACGAGATGGCGTTAGAGTATCAACGCAAGCCTGTAAAAATAGCAAGTAGAGTCTACGGCGGCAGAATGGGTAACGGTCCAGAAGAAACTGAAGATGGTTGGACATTTCATGGTAGAGGTTTAATTCAAATAACTGGAAAAGAAAATTACATGCATTGCTCAAATGCATTGTACGGTGATACACGATTGCTTGACAGTCCAGAATTACTTTGCGAGCAAGACGGTGCAATTAGAAGTGCATGCTGGTATTGGAATTCTCGCAATCTCAATGAATACGCCGATAGGCAAGATATGATTACTATTACACGTAGAATTAATGGCGGCACAATTGGTTTAGAAGACAGAGTAGCTAGATATCATAGAGCACTGCAAGCGCTTTCATCATAAGGTAGTCAAAAATAAAACTAATATTGCATTTATAAATAACATATAAAGGATGTTTTATAAATGCAATATTGGTTTTCGGCGCAGTTAAGACAATATCGTCTACAGTTCATACGTGCTTTTAGCGGGTTTAGTGTAAAAACTGGACGAGGGGGTCCAAATAACACTGAAGAGCTTTTGAAAGTTCCTTGCAGATACGGCGACCCATCAAGAGTGGCAGCAACTATTGTAAAAGGCAATAGTGAAAATAAAGCGCTTACGGTCCCATTTATAACTTGCTTCATAAACACCATTGCACTATCGTCCGCCAGACGTCAAGATCCTTATGTTATTAGTTCAGTGCAGGTAAACGAACGTCAATACGATGATCAGGCAAATGCATATACCAATCAAATTGGCAATAGATATACTGTACAGAGATACATGCCAGTACCATATGATCTAACCATGCAAGTTGATATTTGGTCAAATAATGAGGATATAAAGGAGCAAATTTTAGAGCAAATTTTTGTTCTCTATAATCCAACAATAAATTTGCAAACTTCAAACAATCCAATTGATTGGACAGTTTTAACTTATATAGAGTTACAAGAAAATATAAATTGGAGTTCTAGAACGATACCAATAGGAACCGACAATCCAATCGATGTAGCAACTCTACAATTTAAAGTGCCAATTTGGATAAATCCGCCAGCTAAGGTTCAAAGACAATATATTATAGAGACCATTATAACCAATATTGTAGAAGGATCAAAAGACCCTAATGCTATGGAATGGAATGATTATGAATTTTTAGCTAGGACAGTTACTACTCCCGGAAATGTTGTAATAAAAGTTTCTCCTTACACACCTACCACGTACATTTTTAGACTCTGTCAGCAAGATGGTTCAACAGTTGACCCTGAAAACTTACCTACTGTTAGTTTTGGAAAGGCTTATGTCAACCTGTTTAAAGGTATGAGTTTTATATGGAACAATACTACAGTAACCATACAAAATACAGACATTAATCTAGCATTACAAGATATAAGACAATGTCTTGTGAATACAAACCTAAACTGCACAATTTTTAATCTGTCATCTTTTCAATTTATCAATACATCAGGCGGCAGTAATACTTTTGCTGACCTAGTACCAGGAAGCCTTGCTGCCTTAGGTTTACAAGCAACTACATATCCCGGTGGGAACCTAGCATGGTGGCGATATCTAACATTGTATGGTACTGTAAGATCATATTCTGATTATGGTTCAAATGGTAGTCAAATAAGATTGAAAACCGTAGACGATCTATCACAAACCAATTCTGACATTGTAGGCTGGATTAATTTAGACCCTATTGATCAAAACATATTGTACTGGACACCAGATCAAGAAAGTTTTCCAAATGTTACCTTGGCGCCTGTAAATGCTATAGTTGACCCACAAGTCAGCGGACCTGGTATCAATTTACCTGCGGCTGCTGCTGGACAACGATATCTGTTAACTACAGGTGTTCCGTACACAAGTAGTGCATGGGGCACAGTGTCTATTGCTGGCAATCAGTTGGTAACCACAGAATTAGGTACATGGATGCAGGATACGAATTTTATCAATTTAAATAACTCAAATAGTCTCATAACCACAGGTCAATTTGTTACAAGTTCAGTCCCTGGTATACCCGATGGCTCGCTAGTACAACTGATACAGGGTAAGATCATAACTATATTAAATTCAAACGATCCTATGTCCAGTAATATAACTGTTACAAATTCTCAATTGGCGCCGGTAAACTTTTATCAAAAAAATCTAGCAAATGATATAATAACATATGATGGCTCAGAATGGTCAGTTGCGTTTGATTCATCAAACAACGAAGACCGGACAGAATATGTTCTTAATTCAAATACAAATAGATTATACAAATGGAGCAACGGTTACTGGTCACCTGTTGTGCTTAATGAATATCAACCAGGTTATTGGACTATTGCGCTATGATAAACTCACCTGTTAATCTTTTTGAAATTGAATCTTCAATAGATATGGATAAATTTTCTGAAATATTCACTGCGGATATCAAAAAAGTAATTGCGATTATTAGGAAGTATGGTTTTGATTTGCGTATTGTAGGAGGAGCTGTACGAGATTTCATTCGAGGAGCTACACCTAGAGATATTGATTTTGCAACTAATGCCGAACCTGCTGAATTAATTTTTATATTTGATATGGAACAAATAGAATATGACTCTAGTGGTATCAAGCACGGAACAATAAAAGCTAAATTTGGGAATGATATAATCGATGTAACAAGTATTGTCTACAAGTTAAAGGTACAGGACCAACGAATTATCATTCAACATCCGCATTCATGGGAACAAGATAGTCTAAATCGTGATGTTACCATAAACAGCATGAGTGTCGATATGGAAGGTAATTTGTATGATTATCAAAACGGACTTGCAGATCTTCACAATCAATTGGTGAAATTTTGCCCAAATAGTCAAACAAAAATCAATCAGGATCCATTTACGATACTTAGATGGTTCAAAGCAATAGCATTATTTGATCAACCAAAATGGTTGAAAACTGATAAAAGAATAATTGAAAAAAATGCAAATAAAGCAGCGCTACTCAAAGATGACGAGAGAAAGGACAAATTTCTATCTTCTCTTGTTACCAATAAAAACGGGCAAAAAGTATTTGAACTAATGTGCGCAACTGGAGTAGGTAAACCTTTGAATATAAATTGCAACATCTAACATTTGCGTAATATAATTGTTCAGTTATGACTGAACAATCAAAAGATCTAATCATCGGAGCGTATACCAATTATACATGGGACCAAATAAAATATTGGGTCAACAGTATTGAACAATCTGGTTTTACAGGCGATAAATTAGTAATTGTCTATAATAGTGATTATGCCACGGTACAAAAACTTCTGGATAGAAATTTTAAGGTTCTAGGATTTAATAAAAATCCGCAAACCGGAGATTTTTTTTGGCCAGGAACTTTAAATATCGTAGTAGAAAGATTTTATCATTTATGGTGGTACTTAAGTCAGCTAACTGATGACGCATATCGTTTTGTAATTACAACAGATGTTAAGGATGTAGTTTTTCAACGAAATCCAAGTGTTTGGTTGGAAAATCATTGCAATAATAAACAAATTGTCGCTAGTTGCGAAAGTTTACATTACGAAGACGAACCCTGGGGTGCGGATAATATGTCCGGTAGTTATCCGATGCTTTGGCCGCGAATGAAATCAAAACCGATTTGGAATTGCGGAGTTCAAGCAGGGCGTATCATTGCTCTTAGAGATCTTTGGTTAAGTATCTGGTTGCTGTCAAAAGCAGCTCAAAGACATAACCCAGATCAAGCAGCATACAACTATTTGCTAGATAACGTTTGTTGGAATAACATTACCTTGAAAACTATGAGCGAAGATGGTTGGGCGTGTCAGGCCGGCACAACTGTTGATCCAAAAAAGATATCAGCTTTTTTGCCAAAGCTATTAGAACCAGGTCCGCTATGGAATGGGCAAACGTCAACTACAAACAACGGTACTGTTCACACAATATTACATCAGTGGGACAGAATACCAGATTGGAAAAACATCATTCAAGTGAAATATGGATAACATGGAAATTAATTTAGAAAAAATTAATCAGGCTAAAGAATATGTCTGTAATAATTTGGTACCTATGCCTGCATATCAAGCAGGAAAAAGCCTAGTAACCAGCTGTTATAGAGCTGAATTACCAAGTATGTTTATTTTGTTAACTGAGCTAAAACGATTAGAATTTAATATTCCTATTGAAATTTTCTATAGAGCAGGAGAGCTAGATAGCAACGAGATTACAGAACTAGGTAAATGTTATCCATCATCAAATGTGTCAATCAAACAGTTGCAGACAAATGCCAGAGATTTTACCGATAAATGGGGCAACGTAAAAGGCTGGAGTACCAAAGTACATGCCCTGTTTGAAAGTAGCTATGCTGAAAATTTATGGATTGATTCAGATAATTTTCCAATACGCAACTGCTTAGATCTTTTTAATGATCCTGAATACCAAAGCAAAGGCAGCTTATTTTGGCGAGATGTTTATAGCATAGACAGAGCGGAACAATATTGCGACAGCAGTAACTTGTGGCAGATATTTGCAGTCACTCCAAATGATGCAGAACCATTTGAAAGCGGTCAGATTTTATTGAATAAACCAAAAGTCTGGCAACAATTTTGTCTAATGTTACATTATACAGAAAATTGCGACATTTATTACAGCTTCGGCGGCGACGCAGAATGTTGGAGAATGGTCTGGCAATATGTTGCCATTAGAAATAAAGGATACCATGCTAGATTCAACTATCTAGCAAGCAACGATATTCCATATGGATTTATGCCGTTTGGGCCATTTCATAAAGGTGTAGCCAATCCTTGGCGCAAATATGGAGGTGGGTCTGTAATGGTACAGCGAGATAGGTCCGGTGCGGAACTATTTAATCACAGGAACATTTTTAAGTTTCGCTGGCAAGGCGATAACCCGTATAACAGCGACATTCAAAATGAAAGTACATATCACATGATACTAAGACACCTTAAAGTTAAGTACGGTATAACAGATGAACCTAAGCAAGTTTAACTATCAACCTGAATGGGGGTTCGTTCGTACACCTGCTAGATCTACAGAACTGCAGGTATTAAATTTTGAACAAAACTATGACTATACAACATTATGGAATGATGTTATACAAATCAATCCAAATGCAATTTTAATTATTGGCCCACCGTTATATGATACTGTTCAATGGATCAACTTGAATTGCCAATTTATTGATGATAAAGGCCAAAAATTAACATGGCGGTATAGCAATCTAGATCGTGCGTCAGTGATACGCCTGGACACAATGCATCTAATGCCGTATCTAATTTTTAAAACTCCTTTCCAAACACACAAAATTCAAATCAATTATTGCGAAAATAAATTTAAGAATAGGAAGACTATTGTAACAATTAGTAAAAATCATCCGATAGATTGGTTAAAACAATGGATAGACTATCATAAAACCGTACACAATGTTGACGGGTTACTGTTATACAATAATCAAAGTACATTGTATACTAGCCAAGAGCTAGAAACAGCGTTATACAGAGATGATGTGGCTATACAGGTAGTTGATTATGATGTACCATTTGGTGTAATGGGCGGAGGATTATGGGAATGGCAAGGCAAAAGCGGTAATTATCTGCCCTGGGACAGCGACTTTAGCCAATATGTTATGTTAGAACATGCCAAATGGCGTTTTTTATATGATGCTCGGTTGGTTATAAATGCGGATACAGATGAGCTACTTGTTATAAAAAATTCAAATTTAGACGGTATTGCAGAATACTGTGCATCAGGCGAACACTCTGTCTTATTGTATGATGGAATTTGGATAGAACCTATAGATAGTACAACCGGTGTTGTTGCGAAAGATGTAGATTTTTGCAACAGACATTTTTCTAATTATTGGCATACAACGCATGGCGATGGTAGAGGCATAGGCGTAAAATGGATGTTAAATCCGCAACGCAACATTCAGTATCAATGGCATTTACACAAGACATACGGCCCGCATATAAAAACGGATCAAATAACATTTGGTCATTTTTTTGCAATGAATACAAGTTGGAGTTATCAACGTGACGAATTTTTAGGAGACTTGACAAAACTTACTAGTTTTGATTTATTACACGAAAACCTAAATCTCTGGCAACAACAAGGAAAATTTTTATGAAGGCTGCAATAGTAACAACACATGACGAAAAATATAAGATCCTGGCAGATTTAACATGGCATCGTAATAGAATCTTATATGCAAAAAAGAATGGTTACGGGGCACTAGCGAAAACAGAAAACTTTAAACAACCTATAATCGGTTGGGAGAAAATTGCCTTTTGCTTAGAAGTAATGAATAACAGCGACTTCGATTTACTGCATTTTAGTGGCACTGATACACTCATAACAAATTGGCACGTTCCTTTAACTGAATTTCTCTATGATGGATATTCTGTGACTATCTCAACTGATTTTAATGGAATTCAAGCCGATAGCTTTGTGGTTCGCAATGACAAAAACGCTAGAGATTGGCTACAAATGATTATGGATAAACAACCACAATACTCTCGTCACCCTTATTATGAACAGGGCGTTATGATGGAGAGTTATCAAGATTGGAAACATACCGTCAAAGTTGTTCCACAAAGATATCTTAACGCCTATCATTATCCTCTATATAAAAACAAAGGAGCTAAAAACAACCTAGACGCTATGGGGTTTAGTGGTCAATGGCATAAAGGTGATTTTTTAATTCATTGTCCAGATCATCCTTTACATGTTAGGTTAGAACTTTTTAATCAAATTATACCAGAGGTTATTGTATGACCAAAAGTGTAAGAACAGTTGATGACATTCTACACGATAGATGCCAGGACACACTTTTTCTGCACTTTGAAAATCACGGCGACGGTTTAGGACCAGAAAAAAACTGCTTAGAAGCACACATCAAATGGTTCCGTGAAAACGGTATAGAGTATGAACCTGCTGAAATTGTTGGATATAAAGATAGCAGCGATTATTGCTATGCTGTTTATTTTGAATCTCCAGATGATCCTCGCATACAAGAATATGCAAATAAATTTGAAACAGCCGATTTCAAAAGTCTAGAACCAGAAAATTATCAAATGTATCTTTACAATTATGTTTTTTGGTATTCAAATGGTGGCAAAGATAGAATGGAAGCTAAAGCAAAACAATGAAAATTTTTATTACCGGCTCTAACGGATTCATTGGAAAAAATTTGTGCGAATTCTATGCAGATAATGAGGTATACAGATATACTCGCGGAAATTTAAAATTAGAGTTATCTACCTTTTTACCAGATGTAATAATACATTGTGCCGCTGAAATCTATAAATCTGATTTAATGATGGACACTAATGTATTACTAACACAAGAGATTTTGGATTGGTTGCGCACGCATACACAAACTAAGATGATACACATAGGGTCTAGTTCTGAATATGGGCCAAGTTCAATTGCAAGTTCAGAGCAGCATAGAATCAACCCTATAGACATGTATCAAGCTACAAAAGGCATGGCAACTTTACTATGTCAGGGTTACGCTAGAACGTATGCATTGGATATCAAAATTGCTAGACCCTACAGTGTTTACGGAAGATATGAGAAACCGCATAGACTATTTCCTAGACTGTGGCGTGCATTTCAATTAGATGAGTCGATGACCTTATACAACGGAGTGCATGATTTCATTTACATTAATGACTTTATAGATGGTATTAATATTTTACTTCATGTAGATAAAACTAATTCAGGTGATATTATAAACTTTGGATCCGGTAAGCAATATAGTAATATAGAAGTACTAAAACTATTTGAAACAGTAACCGGAAAAACTGCCCCGATTGAGCATGTATCACGAATGGCAAAGAATTTTGAATCCAATGTATGGTGTTGCGATACTTCATATGCATCGAAATACTACGGATTTAATTGTAGATACGACTTGATTACAGGTATCAAAGATTTTTTAGAAACAGCTAATTACAAGGATTTAACCTAATGACAATTTTCCGGCAATTAGTTACTGCTAATAAAGGTGTAGTAACCATAAATTCCGATGATGAACAGTTAATAAAACATTTTAATAATCCTGCAAATTATGCCGATGTTGTGCTTGATATGTTTAACAATGACAGGTTTTATGATATATTTTTTGAAGGATGGAATGATATTACTGTTTTAGATATAGGTGGCAACATTGGGCTGTTTTCTCTTTACATACAAGATATAGCCAAAGATGTGTATACCATTGAACCTACCCCAAGTCATTTTCAACTCCTTAGTCTTCTAACCAAAGATTACAAAAACATACACCCTATTAACGCTGCATTACATAATAAAAACGAACCTATTGATTTTTATATTAGTTCTGAGAATAGCACTATGAACAGTAGTGTTAACAAGTATGGACAAAAAGTTGCTGTCACAGGCACCACACTTGCTAATTTAATCAACCAACTGGCTCTAACAAAGGTGGATTTTGTAAAATGCGATATAGAAGGGTCTGAAATGCAAGCATTAACTTATGAAACTGTAAACGAAGTTAAAGATATCGTATCGGTGTGGAGCGTAGAGGTTCATGCCACAGATACAACACTTTTGCCCGAGATAAGTCTAAATCGCAATCGCGACAATTTAATGCAAATCTTTTCGCAAAATGGTTATAATACAATAAAACATAGATATGATGCACTTTATGCATACAAAGGATAATATGCACCAGATAGAAAGACGTATTATAGATATAACGTATCAAGAAAAACTAAGTCACTTGAGCAGTGTTTTATCGGCTTGGCCTATTATACATGAAATTTATGACGAAAAGGCTAACGACGAAGTTTTTATTCTAAGTAATGGGCATGCTGGTTTAGCATTATATTGCGAATTGGAATATCGTTACGGCATTGATCCTATTATGCTATTACATAAACATGGAATACATCCTGGAAAAGACCTTGACAACAAGCTCTATTGCAGCACAGGGAGTCTAGGTAGTGGGCTGCCGATTGCTGTTGGGCATGCTTTAGCAAATCGTTCTAAAAAGGTTTACTGCATGATATCCGATGGCGAAGCTGCTGAAGGCAGTATATGGGAAAGTTTGCGTTTTATTAATGTTGCCAAACTGGATAACTTAATAGTATATGTCAACATAAATGGAATGAGCGCATACGAATACTTAGATGTTGGTTATTTGGTTCAACGTCTGTTGACATTCCTTCCTAGCATACGTATACGAATTTCTTCGCCGCCTAAATGGAATTTTGCCACGGGCCTTCTAAGTCATTACTATGTCTTAAAAGAAGAGGATTACAAACGCATATGAGAAAAGAGTGTATGGAGCTATTGCATGCTTCGATGGCAGATAACCCAAACATATTTGTATTAACTGCAGATTTAGGATTTGGTATATTAGACCAAATTAAAGATACATATACAGACCGGTTTTTCAATGTCGGTGCAGCAGAACAACTATTAATTGGTGCAGGTATTGGACTTGCAGAATCTAAAAAAATTCCCGTTTGTTACTCTATGTCTAGTTTTTTACTATATAGACCTTTTGAAATGTTACGAAACTATGTTAATTATGAAAAAATTCCAGTCAAATTGATAGGAAGTGGCAGAGATCAAGATTATAATCACGATGGTATAAGTCATTGGGCACATGACGACGAAGCTGTGTTGTCTGTTCTACCTAATATAAAAATCTTCAAACCAGCGTCTATACGTCAACTAGAAGAATTCTGGCCAGAGTTTATATATGGTGACGGACCAGCGTATCTTAATTTAACGAGGAAAATATGACAAAAGTTGTTACAATCACTGGGTGTCTAGGATTTATTGGTAGTTATGTAACAAAAACTTGTCTGGAAAAGGGGTGGCAAGTTTTTGGTGTTGATAGCCAAACATATGCTGCTAATACAGCCTTACTTGAAGATTTTAACGCCTATAAAAATTTTCGTTACTCATCACAAAACATATGTAATTTGAATAGTTTGTATGACTGCGACTATATTATAAACCTAGCAGCAGAAACACATGTTGATAATAGTATTGCATGTAGTGACGAATTTATACGTAGTAATATAGATGGTGTACACAATCTACTACGATTGATTCAAAACAAGCACAGGTTTAGAATGCCTACACTTGTGCATTTTAGCACAGACGAAGTTTATGGCGATATAAACGAAGGTAGTCACTATGAACACGATCTATTGCTACCTAGCAATCCTTATTCGGCAACCAAAGCTAGCGCCGATATGCTGATTCAAGCATGGCATAGAACTTTTAGAGTTCCATATCTTATAGTACGTCCAACTAACAATTATGGCATCGGACAGTATATTGAGAAGTTCATTCCTAAAACTGTTCAATATCTAACACTAGGGAGAAAAGTACCACTGCATGAAAATGGAACACCAAAACGAACTTGGCTACATGCACAGGACACTGCAGATGCGTTGATATTTTTGCTAGAAAAAGATTGTAAGAATGACATCTTTAATATTTCAGGTAATTACGAAGATAGTAATCTTGCAATTTTTAAAAAAATCTTAGCTTGTTTAGATTACAATCCAGATGAATTTGAAACCTATGCCGACTTTTCTGTAAAGCGGCCTGGACAAGATGTTCGTTATAGCATAGATGATACAAAATTAAAGCTTTATGGATGGAATAACAAAAAAGATTTTGATACAGAATTACCTGCTATTGTAAACTATCATAAAAATAGGTTTATCTGGTGAATATAGCTTTACAAATAAGTGGTCGTTTACGTTTTACTGAACGAAGCATATCAAGTCTAATAGGAGCCATTATTGAACCGCTTCAGCCTGATATTTTTTTTAGTTTTTGGGAACCTAACCATTCGTCTACTTTAACATATTATACAACTGCTCTTAATCCCTGCTTAGTTGAGATTGAGAAGCAAAATTCAATTAAACCATACCTAGACGATCTGTTTCATTTTAATGTACACAAAAATATGCCAAGCATGAGCTATAAGTTCTACCGCGTGAGTCAGATTAGAAAGACTTGGGAATTACGCACATCTAAAAAATACGACTTGGTAATTCAAGCACGAAGCGATAACTTGTTTTTTGAAATGCTAGACTTATCAAGATGCCAGCAAGCATTAGAACAAAACGCTATACTTTGCGCTAATCACGGGTATAATCCAGTAATCGACGATTTTAGTTTACATCCGCGAATGGTTGATAATTTTTATATTGGACCAACAAATTGTATTGATATAGCCAATAACACGTTTTGGTCATTGAGATATCAAGCTGAGGAATATACAAAGTTGGGACTATTACACCACGTAAGAATTCCAGAAATTATTCAAACTAAAATCTGGCATGACGCAGGAATAACTATTAGCAGCTTAAATGGATCAGGTAGCTTGGGTAATTTTTGGTACGATATTGATAGATCAGAAACTAAATGGACTTAAAAATGAAATTATTGTTTGTTGTGCATAGATACGGATTTCCAGGGGGCTCAGAAATTTATGTTCAATCTATGGCGGAAGACGCGTCACGCCGCGGGCATCAAGTCTGCGTTTTCGCCGGCCAACATAAAGGTGACATGAATAATGTTTCTGTTTCAAATAACTCGGCAATTTTGCATCACGATTGGGATTTAATAATTGTACATGGAGGCGATGTTGCTGTGCAGGATTATGTTCTTGCAAACGCAGCAGTTATTAAAAGTCCTATATTGTATCTTTTGATTCTACCTAGCAATAGTAAATTGTGTTTACAAGCTTTAGCGGACTGTAACTGGATCGGATGTAGTACTGAAGAAGATTGGGAACACTGTTATGCTAATAATGTTGCTCATAAAGCAGTGTCTGTAAGACACGGAATTAATTGGCAAACCTGTTTGGGCAATACTGGTTTCAAACAAAAATACGGCATTACAGGCAAGATGTTTTTAAGTTGTGGAGGGTATTGGCCAAATAAAGCTATGCATGAACTAGCTACTGTATTTGACATTGCAAATGTCAAGGATGCTACATTAGTAACCACAGGCTATGATAATAGAATGAATCTAATGCCGATGCCTACTCCTAATATTATGCCATTATTATTAGAAGATAGAAGCGAGATGTTGTCGGCCCTTCACGACGCAGACTGTTTGCTAATGCACAGCTATAGCGAAGGTTTTGGACTAGTGTTGCTTGAAGCCATGCTTAATCAAACACCCTGGATTGCGCGTAATATAGCAGGTGCCAAGCTACTAAAGCAATATGGCCAAACATATTCCACTGATGGTGAATTGATTTATCGGTTGAGAACATTTAATAGGGAAGATTTTAATATACGTGCTGCATACGATCATGTATGCAACAATCATATGATATGGAACACTGTAGATGACATAGAACGTGTTGCAATAGAGTCAGCGCGGAATAGATATTAGTATGGGAACATTAAGTCAAGACTCTATTAATACTCTAGCGCACGTACGTATATCATCTAGATTTAGTTACACGACAAATCTTGATCTTGTATTAATGGCCAATCAAGTAACCCTATATCAATTACCACCCGATGTTCTTGCGTAATTCAAACAAATCTGCAAACTCAACCTCAAGATTGGTATTATAGAACACATCCAGTTAAGTATACTTTAAATACCAGAAGATTCCGCACAATTGAAATTGAACAAATTAATTTCGATAATACCATAGTGCTTTTAGGAGACAATGCTATTTTTGGAATGGGACTGGACGATTCTGATACGTTAAGCTCACAATTAGAAAAAATTACTGGTATTCAATGCATAAATTTAGGTTGCTCGGCAACATCAGGGGGTAGTAATAATCTTACCCTTTTAAATGTCAAGGTTTTATTAAGTGAAGTGAAGCCAAAAGCAGTTGTTATCGGGTGGACAGACCTTGATAGGTATGCATACAAACACATGTATATACCCACAGGTGCCTGGGTTCCTCTAAGTCCAACTACATTAGGTAATAATCCAACGAAAGATCCTGTTTTTCAAGCGCATCTTAATGACGGGACTATATTGCAGTTAGCACAACAATCTATTGCCGATGCACAAGATGTAATTACTTCAGCAGGTGTTCCTTGTATTCAATGCACATTTAGTGACTATACAAAATGGCCAGCAGCAACATTGCCGCTTCTTAATAGTTTAAAATACTATGCATCAACTGACCTAGCAAGAGATCTAAAATCCCCAGGCAGGAAAACCATAAGTTTTGCTGCTCAAGATATTGCACAGCAACTAAAAACATTGAACGTATGGTAAGATTTTTTACAAAATCTCAAAATTTCTCTCAATTCCTGTGTTGAAATTATCAGAAATAATACCTGTGTACAGGGTTACCTTACCTTCCGAAAAGTTTTCTGCCACGTCTTACTGACCCGGACCTCGACCATCCTCGAAGTTTTCGTCTATGTAGTTTTCCCATTCGTCTGGATCGCCTGATAATTTTTGGAATTTTACATCGCCAGTTTCGAACTTTATATCAGGTATCTTGCTCCAAGAGTAGCCACCACCTTGTTCGTATACATGATATGGTATGTCAATCTCATAGATACCTTCGTCAAATTTTGCCACAACATATACATGTTGTTCCATGGAACAACTTACTGGTGTGCAGTCTATTCCATTTTGACCTAATATATCACATATTCCATCTGCTATTATATGACAGATGCCTCCGCCAGCATATGTGTCACGATCTGATTCGTCCCAATCATCATATATTTTTTGTGCTTTGGCCAATATCTGCGGCATAAGGGCTTTTGCTTGATTTACAGAAGGTAGGTTTTGATTCTCAACATCGTCATGTTCAATATTTTCTCTTACGCTTTTGCTCTTTGTTGGCTCATGGCGTTGTCGTTTTTTTCTAGCAGCGCAATGGGCACGCTGGCTAAATCCTCGTGGATGGCTGCAATTGATGCTGCTCTTGTATTTCTTGCTCCAAGTTTCATCTAAAGAACCAGAAGCCTGTTTTGCTTCCCAGTCTATAAAAGTTTCTGCCAATTTATGACAAAAATCACGTATGGATGGATTGCTAGTTTCTATTATGTTGAAATTGCGCTGTTCTTCAGGCTGTGTAGGATCATCATACCCTGCATATACCTTGTGTATATTACTGCGATTAATCAAATCCGTGCAGCTTTCCAGATATCTATCACCCATGCGTTCACTGCAAGGGCTGCACGTGGTTATGCAAATGCTGCCATTGGGAATATCACCATGGAGTTGTTCATATTTCATCATAGCACATCTTTCCGCATGATGCCATTTACCACGGATTTTCATTCCTGTACTGGAAACAAGCCTATTGTTGGGATCCAATATGGCCGCAGCAACCATGCCGTGTGTATTAGGATCCTGTTGCTGACCCTTAACAACCAGTTCACATAATTTTACAAGTATGCTATCCAACCGACACAAGTTACAAAAGCAAAGAAGAACTGGATTTGTTGAATTTTGTCAACACACAAATCAAGTGTAATGTAATAAGCGGTGATCGAGCAGTCATATATCCATACGAAATAGACATATACATACCAGATTTAAATATTGGTATCGAATACTGCGGACTATATTGGCATAGCGAGCGTAGCGGGAAAAAAAGCTGGAATTATCATTATAGAAAATGGGCAGCAGCTAGGAATGTAGGAATTGAATTGATCACCGTGTTTAGCGACGAATGGTTACATCAAAGGACAATAGTTGAAAATATCATAAGGTCCAAGCTTGGCACAGGGTTGAGGAATATCGGTGCACGCAAGTGCAGGGTAGTTATTCCATCTCGTCAATCTAGCATTGATTTTTATAACTCATATCATTTATTAGGATCTCCCACAAAACTTCCTATTAATATTGGATTAGAGCATCAAGGCGAGCTAGTAGCATTGATGAGCTTTGTAAAGGATTCTAACCATCGTTACGAGCTTATAAGATTTGCATCAAAAAACATGATACCTGGTGGTGCCAGTAGGTTGTTAACTTCGTTTGTTGATACATATCACCCAGTATCAATCATTAGTTTCAGTGATAACAGATATAGCCAAGGTGATTTATATAAAAAATTAGGATTTGTGCAAGTTGGTACAGTACCCCCTATGCAACAATATGTAGAGAACTACACAATAAAACATCATAAATTAAGTCTTAATAAAGTGAAATTACAACAACTACATCCAGATATCGATTTAGATAAAACGGAATGGCAAATTTTACAGGAATTAGGGTATGACAGGATTTGGGACTGCGGTAAAATCAAATGGGAGTTACAGCTAACGAGCACAAAATAGAAAACCCAGGATTTCTCCTGGGTTTTCTTTAATGCCTTTTAAATTTTTATTTTCAACAAATCTTTGTAACCTGCTGAAAATAAAAGATTTTATAGGAATTTTAAATGAGACGTATTTATAGCAATTCCAGCTAGATAGTCAGCTGCGTTACCTAAGCTCGACGCAGTGTTATTCAGTTCAAGATAACCATAACGTGTCATGAATGATACAACTGGTTCGAATGTGCTTGGATCAATGATAACCCCTGAGCTTGTTAGCGGAACGTATGGGCAATAATAAGCAGCCGCATCAATTTCGCCAGGTCCTTTATAACCAACTAGAACGTTTGTATCGTCAGCAGCATACTGATCAACATACACTCTCATGCTGTTGTTTAGTGTGCCAACGAACTTGGTGTTAGTTGGGGCTTCGAAGGTACCTTCTGTGGTACGAGCGAATGCTGAAGTTGTAGCACTCTGTAGGATGGTAAGAGCAGTTGGGGAAACAACAACCCAGTTACCAGCACCACGACGTGTACGTGCAGCAATCAAGTTTGCACCACGGTTGATCAGCACTGCTAGAGCAGCGTGTTCATCACCAACATATGTTGCAGTACCAGAAACAGCACCTTGGTCATATGTTAGAGTAGTACCAGCTAGTGTACGCAGTGACACAAGAATTTCTTGGTCAATTTCTGCGGTAATTTCTTGAGCAAGAGCAGCCATAATTTCTGCTTCAATGTCAATGCCTTGTTGTGCTTGAGCATCTTGTGCAGCTTCAAAGGTCCAACGAGCTGACAACTTACGTGTCTTAGCTTCAACTGTTTCCTTTAAAATCTGGATGTTCAAACGCTTACCAGCTGTACCTTCAAGCACGCTTGTTGGTGCAGCAGCAGGATATGTGCTATTACCGTTACCTGAGTAGAAACGTGCAATATCAAATGGGCTTAGTGCTTCGCTACCTGCAACTGTTGGAGTTGGGGTACCAAAAGTGTCAGCATAACGTACACGCAGGGTGTGAATTTGACCAACTGGTCCGCTCATTGGTTGAACACCAATGATTTCGTTAGCGATAACTGTTGGCATAACTCGTCGAATAACTGGTAGAATTACCTTGTTAAGGGTAGCAACGTTACCAGCGCTTGTGGCACCTGGGGTTGCACTTTCAAACAGTATTCCTGATTTGGCTTGTAGATCCTTACGTGTATTTTCAAGGACAACTTCCATTACCTTCTTGCGATTGCCGGTTAGACCTTCGCAAAGAGCGGTCTTAGTGGCCGTCCAGTGTGTTTCAAAAAGGTTTTGTTTCATTCTTTATAACTCCTTATTTTTTTAAACCGGCTAAATGTAGTAGTTGGCCAAGACCTTCAAATTCGGTTTGGTTCTCTTCTAATACAGCTTGGGCTAATTTGTTGTTATTTCTGTCACCTGTTACGGCCACAGACTTTGGTCGAGAGGTTTCAGCCAGGTTAACCTTGGTCTGTGAACCTTGTGTTGAACCGTTTACAATCGCAGGTAGATAACGTGAAAAAGCTTCTTTCAAGTTTTGTGTCTTGATATCTTTGAGCATGTCTTCCATTACAGCCTTCTTGTCTCTGGCTAGTGGTGAAAGCAGCTCTTTAAGTGTTTCTTCACGAAGTATGCGATCCTGAGCAGATTTAAGTTTGCCGTTAGCAGACTCTAATAGAGAATTTTGTTCTTTAAGTTGTTTGCTAACTTTTTCAAGTTCATTTTTCTGCTCAAGAAGCTGACGGTCCAGCTTCTTGACTTCGCTACCTTCTGAGAGATAGCTGGCCATATACTCGGCTGCCACAGCTTCGAAAATACGGCGACCAAAGTTATTCTCACGAGCAACCTTAATGTCGTCTCTCCACTGAACTAACTCGCTGCGAATTACTTCGTTCAAAGTTTTATCAACTGCTGTTGTAGCTCTATTGATAAATTTTTGTTGAGTTTCAGTTATTTTTTTCTTGCCTTCTTGTGCCAGCTTAATTCGTTGTTCAATTAATGCTTTTTTATCTGCGTTAAATTCTGCAATTTCTTCAGATAATTGCTTGAGAACGAATCCTTGCAACTTGTTGATACGATCAGAAACTTCGCGTTTAGCATTTTCTCTGACTGTCTGTAACTCTTTGGCCATTTCTTGACGCTGTTGTGTGAGGCTTTTGCGATCATCAACAAACTCTGCCAGTTCAGCCTTTAGCTGCTTGGCAATAAACGAATTAAGCATTTTTGCATGCTCAACCATTTTTTGTTTATAAACATGTTTAGCTTCCACAGTTGCTTTACTGAACTTCGCACGTTGTCTAATAAGTGCAGAACGATCTTCTGCAAACTCATTTAGCTCAGCACGAATTGAATCAGTTAACATTGCGTCTATGGCTTCAACAAGCTTTGCCTTATCGTTAGAATAACGAACGGCGTAGTCTTCCTGGAGTTTTTGCTCCGCGGCTTTTACCTTGTTGTTAAAGGCCTCTTGGAGTGCAGTCTTAACATCTTCGCCAAGTACTTCATTTTCCAGGAGATCTTTTATTTCCTTTTCCATAGGACACTACTCCTTAATTAAGTTTCAACTCATCTACCCAGCCAAGAAGTATTTTCTTCAGATGCGTTTGAGCAACTGCGTCATGTTTCATACTTTCAGCTAGTTCATGAATTTTGTAGCCATGCTTGCGATTCATAATTGCTTCATACATTGGTATAGGATAAGCATTAGGCGCACTTGGCTTTGCCACAATATCAACAGTAAGCATATCAAAATCAGATACCCTACCATTGTCGTCTACGTTGCCTGAACCACGAGATGAAACACCAAGTTTCACACCGTTGTCAAGCAATGTTCGCACGATGTTACCACATGGAGTAGGTAAAATTTGTAGCTTACCATAACCATTGGCTCCATCCATCCACATCTCGGTAATTTTGTGGCTTACTCGATCGAGATGTATTTGTAATTCTTGTGGATGATCGCATTCGCCTAAAATGCCAGCGTCTTCTTTTATCGTTTTGTTGATATTTTCAACAGCTCTACGAATTTCATATAATGGATATACACGACCGTTGTGATTGCGAATATCACCTTGTATGAAAATTCCTTTCATATAAACACTTTTTTGGGCACCCGGATTTTGAGCGTCGCTTTCAACGATTATCTCAGCTCTTGCTGCATCATATCCCAAATGTTCTATAAGTATGTTCTGCATATTTGTTTACTTCTTTTGATAAAATATTTAATTAAATATTTAAATTCACTGCATCTTTAGGCTAAATTTCAGCAAATTAGGCCGATTATCGCTAATCAGCCTAATTTTATGAGTTAGTTATTTAAGATTTTGACCACCTTTGCTAAGCGGACTCATTTTTCCAACTGAATCTGCACCAAACTCTTTAGCAGTTTTGTTAATAGCAGCGTCTGGATTGTTGCCTTCCTTATTTACTTTAGAAGTTCCTTGCATTGAATTTTTACGACGATTGTCAGCTTTCATGTCAGGATCTGCACCTTTCAAAGCATCCATTGAGTGCTTTGGAGCGGTTTCCATGTTATAACCCTTGTGTTCTGGACCTGCGCCGATATCAACTGGCTTGGCTCCAAAACGTGTTGTCTGACTTGGAGGAACTGGACTACGTGCTTTGTTGCCGTCGGCCATCCCGCTTTGAGCTGCACCAACATCTTTAGCTGGAACGCTTTTTTCCATATTTTTTTCAACAACTTCAAGATCTAAGCTTTCAGCAATGTCATCAAAGTCTTCGTCGAGTTCCCAAGATTCTTCTTCGCCTTCACCTTCTTCGCCTTCGCCCTCGTCAGCGCCTTCATCACCGTACTCTTCAGCTTCAAGTTTTTCAAACTCAGCTTTTAGTTCAGCTAGCGCTGTTTCCAGATCATTCATTTTGTCCATGATTTCTTCGTGTTCATCATGTGAATCTGAATCCATGTCACCATCATCTGATGGCATTTCATCAGTATCCATAGCTGTATCAAGTTCTAATTCATCTTCATCATCAGTTGTTTGTTTGAATTCTTCTAGATCATCTTCATTCATGGTCTCTTCGAAATCAATTTCGTCTTCCATTGCACTTATATTGCTGCCTGAAGATCCATCGGCTTTAATTTGATTACGAAAATCGGTTGCGTCGTCGCCGCTACCGCCAATATCTTCTTCTTCCATTTCATCGTCATGGCTCATCAGCTCTTCATGGATTGCACGAGCTTTTTCGATAAATACTTGGTGTAAAAGCTCTTTGGCTTTTTCTTCATCGTTCTTAATTAAATATTCAAGAACTTTTGAAAGTTTTGAATTTGTTGTCATTTTTATATGCTCCTTTGTCAAAATAGGACAGACTCAGATTTATTTAATCCAAACACAGATATCCCTTAGAATTATTAGAAAAAATTGGTATTTTTGTTTAAGAACAGGTCCATTACGAAATTTTCATAATATAAATTGTTCCAGCAGGGGCACTACTATTTATGTTAGGTGTGTTAATAACGTTTCCGTTCGGTAGCGTTATTGAACTTCCGTTACAAGACGCCCACCCATTTGGTATCTGGCCAGGGTTGGCCCACAATATAATACCTTGGATCAAAATTTGATTGTCATGGTTGGCAGAGGTTACTATGCCATTTTGTCCAACGTAAACATTACTGTAGTAACCAGGTGTAATGTTAGCCTGACTATTAACAAAAACGTTTGCAGTCCATGTGGATCCATTGGATACTGTATTACCAAAGACATCGCCTGTGAAAAGAACAATCGACGGCGGGGTATATCCAAGAGCAAAATATACATCTTGGTCATTTATAGAAGTAGCATCTGTAATAATTCCGTTTGAATTTACAAATACATTTGAAAACCAATTTGGTATCTGCGTTACATTTGCATTAGATATAATAGGGCCTTGTAAGGCATTAATTAATGAGGAATTAATAACAACATCATTGCTGCCGTTGAATAAAACATTACCAGATATTGATCCAGACAAAGAAATATTTCTAGCAGTTGCTAATACGTTAGCCGATGTAGCAGTACCATTAAAACCATAACCATTTGCATCGGTTGCTAAAGTAATACCAGGTCCTAGACCACTAGGAAATCTAGTTTGAAATGGAAAATTTATATCTCCGATTTGTGCATACAATGGCAATAGAGCAGGACTTATATTGAAATGACTAACAGCCGCAATAATAAGTCCTGCACTTAATATAACAGTTACTTCAACTTGAGGATTGAATTTTGTTATCAAAACTTGTGCTGTACCTGCGTCCCCATCAAATGGTGGCGACAATACATTCCATTGTGAACCATCGTAGAAGTTCATTACTGATGTTACAGAATTGTACCACACTTGTCCTTGAATAGGACTAGCAGGCGGAGTGCTGCTACTAAAATTCTGCAAAAGATATATAAAATTCTCATTAAGGGCTAACCCAAAATTTACAGAATTCTGTCCTATTAGGCCTAGACTGGTAGTTGTTGTATCTATTGTGCTATTTGGTACACTAACTAGAAAACTACCGTCATAATTGAGTAGGTTGTACGGCATTATAGACCCATTCCTCCTGGTTGTTCCTGCTCAGCTGGACCATAAATGATTTCTAAAAAGTCTCCACGCATTAATTCTTCTAGATCCTTTGCGGCACGCATTTTTTTCAATTTGTTTAAATTAGCCAAGGTGATTTTAGGTTTTCTCGTATAATGAATCTGACGCTGCATGCCTTTATCAGCGTCTGGATTTTGATAAGTTGGATCAATTTCATAGGCGTTCATTAGGTTTTTCCTTGATATTTTATATTTATTATGCGCCTGGTGGTGGTCCTAATGCGCCAGCTCCTGCTTCAGGTGCTACAGCGCTAGTTGTTGGACCTGCAGGAGCCCCGGCCTCTGGTGCCGGTGTTTCACCTGTTGGTTCAGGTTCAGTTCCTGCTAATTCTGCATCAGTTGGAGCTCTTACTCCAATAGTTGAGAGACCCGGCTGAGATTCGCTGCTTACTGTTTCACCTGTTTTGTCTTTAACCTTTTTAGCGTTTTCTTCTTTCCAAAGTTTTTCATTTTCTAATATATCTTCGTCGGACCATCTAAGATAGCGCTTTAATGCGTAACGCTTACTGATATATTTGGCTGCTTCGGTTTGTATCAAACTAGAAAATACAGCAATTTGCTCATTATCTAGGGCCATTTGACGGTATTGACCGAAGCTCTGCGGTTCCCACATTTTTAATTCAAAGGTATCACTTTCAATTTCTATACCTCTATATTTGAGGTATAATTTAAATTCTCTATCCAGCTCCGGTGTCGTAAGGTTCTGTAATCGTTGACATACTTTAGCAAATCGTAATTCTTGAATATAAGCAGTTCCTACCTTGCCATCCTGCCATTGCGTTTGGCCATCTTCTGGACCTGTTGGCAAATAGCTACTTGGAATACCTAAACCACGTATAAGTTTATTGTTGAAATATTTCAAATCATCTATTTGACCTAAGTTTTCACCACCTGGAAGTGTTTCAATACGTGTGCCTTTGCCTTCACTGTTCTGGGCCAAGAAAAAATCTTCATTTATAGCAATAGGACTGTAGGCAGCATCTAGTATGCTGTTACACACAAAAACACCAGAATCTGTAGCAAAATTGTGATGACCATGGTAAATTTCATTGCCATCAATGGTAATCGTACCGGTATCTCTCGTGTCTTCTAACCATTCTATTGATACAATCTTATGATTATACTGCATAGCTTTGCTTTTAAAGTCATTCCAACCGTTATACCCAAACGTTGATAGCATCGTATTAACCGTGCTCAACGTTATGTTGTTAACGTTAGCATTACCGCGTTTATTTTTGTTTTTTTCCGCCAACAGATTAATAAATTCGCGGTTGGTATTTAATAAATTAGGTAACAACGACTTTGAAAGGGCAGGATCCTTCTTAACCATGTCAACCAGTATGGAAATATGTCTCTGATCAAACGATATTTTTAAAGTTGATTTTTGTATATTATGTCCAAAAGATGCTGTAAAATTTGACCACGACGTGTATCCAAACGCTTTCACTAATTTAACCAAGGTATCTTTTGAAAATTTATCAAAATTAAATTTAGCAAGTCTTCCATCAATTGGAGCATTTAATGTCTTATAATGATCCATGAATAGCACATCGGTTGATAACGCATTGCATACTGCTTTAGAATTAGATCCAACCCGGACTACTGTATCAACGCATTTTGACAGCATGTATTCATCAAATACATTAGATTGATTTTGAATTTTTTCTTCCGGATGCAATTTTAAATATGCAGATCTATATTCAGATTTTTTTGTTATAAAATCCAAATACATCAGAGATTCTTTTAAACGCTTCCAATTTTTAACCGATGATACTGACATTCTATCACGTATCGTCGGATCATTTTTATGTGCTAGTTTAATACTGTTTGATAATTTAATACCAAGTTCTGGGTTGCTTGCATATGCTGCTCTTACAGCGTCTGCATTCTTTTGTTTGTATTCAGTACGTTGGGTTTCAGTTAACGAATTCCACCAGTTTGAATATGTATTTGCATGTAATTTAAAATGGTCTACACCACTCATAAATGCCAAATTTTCCGGAGAATTGTTATGTTTGTTATAATCCACGTGATGGATAACTGATTTCCGTTCGTTAACAAATCGTTGGTCGTATATCAACTCGTTGTGAATCCCTATTGATTTGAAATAGTTAGCAACCATTCGATGGGTAAACATCCAATTTTTTATAGAATGATTAAATATCTGATGATACTGCGGGTCAGTTCTGTTGTTATTTCCATTTATTGATTCAAATCTAGTATTGAAACTAATTAAACTATCTTTGTTTATTTCAATATATTGTGCCTGAACGTCTCCCTTTCCTAAAATTGGAATTTTATGGTCGGGTGTTACTATTAACGTGCTGCCATTATCTAATGTTAGTTTAATAACTTGCGTGTTTTTTCGAGTGATACCTGCCCACGATATTACTCCGGGTACAATATGTCCTGTTTTAGTATCAGTTGAATACGCCCAATTTGTTTTGCCAGCATTAAATTCAGTGATTAGGTCGGATAACGAAAGTGATCTACCATCAAGTAGCGGTATCTGCGTATTTAAATCAAGACATTGCCCGCCCCCAGTTCTATTAGGAATTCGGCGTTGGTAAATTTCGTTTTTCATACGCTCAATAACTTGTTGAGCGCGAGGGCCACTTAAACTTCCTGTATCAATATAAAAGACTCTGCGTTCTGGTGCTCGGACAACACGATAAATCAAAATACAATCTTCAAGAAGATCTTTTTGTTTGTATACCTTGTAAATGCTTTCAAGGATTGATGTCCCAAAAGGCCATTGACTATCCATACCTTCTGATAAACTAAGATGAACAACATGCGTTGCATTAACAGCAAGTTCGTTTTGTTGCAAATCAAACCGGCTAGTTCTTCCGCCCGGGCTACTACTTATACCATAATTAATAGTACCAGCACCAGCTGCAGGGTTACTGCTGCGTGGATAACCACCCGGAAAGCTATACTGATCATGTATGAGCATGTTGCTGCCCACCAAGGCCTGTAAGTTCAAATCGATATCTTTGATTACGTATTGTTCGGCACTCTTGCCTTTGTCTTCATTTACAATAATTTTTTCAACTTTGGCAGGATCTATCCAAATTAGTTTGAATGTTTCTGGGTCTCGTATAAAAATTTGGTCGCCATATTTGATTGTGTTTCTAAATGTACGCCATAATCTTTGTTGCCATTTATTAAGTTTACACCATTGATGCAACATATCTTTTAGAATTTTTATTTCAGTTTCGGTCATTTCACCATTAAAGGTTAGTTGAAATGGCTCGGTGCCGGCTTCATAATTTTGTACTGAATAATCGGCTAAAATATCTAGCCCTTTGGAAATTTCTGAATCAAGATCCATTTGTTCATACTGAATGTAGCGCTCTACTCTATTAGGAGCGCCGCTATAAACTTCAGGCAAATAGCTTGAATATTTTGCTCCTGTTCCTGCACTGGTTCCGCTTGTACCAGAACTTTGACTAAGTTTTTGATTCAATTTTGTTTGACTGGGAACCGCCGAAAAGTATTTCTTCCAAGATGCCATTATACTACCAATACTACCAATACTAGAATTTCTAGTATTTAGTACCAAATAGCCAGGTCTTATTAATAGATTCTTCCGCTAGTTGACGAAATGGCGTTTGTTGTATCTCTAAAGCCATTGGTATTAATATCAATTAGACGTTGATTACTGGTATTAACTTGTGTAAGCAATTCAATCATCTTATCAAATTGTCCAGTTGTTCTTGCATAATATTGAGACGCTGCATCGTTTATAGTGCCAGCAGCAGGGCTAGTTGTGGGATTTACAACAATAGGGTTGCCATTACCATATATTGCGTCATTCAGTGCTCTTATTTGATTTAAGCCGGTCAAATCAAGACTGCTTATTGCATTAATAGCATTGACACCGTTCTCAATAGAATTTTCATTATCTGCAAATTTTTTGAAAATTTGCACCAGTCCGTCAACGTTTCCTAATATTCTATCTGGATGAGCATATGCAGAAAACATGTCAGGCAGATTTCCGATAGCATCCATTTTAGATTTGGACCAATCAACAGAAAATAAAGCCGCAAATGTGCCTATTCCATTAATAATTTCCTTTTGTACATTCCCAAATGTTTTAAAAAAGTTTACAAATCCATCAATCATAGATTGGTCAAACTTTGCGCTGAACAGACTGCCAAACCATGTAGAACTAAACATTTTACTGAGTTCTTGCAGACTGTTTACTTTATCAGTTGTAATTCCCATTTGCATAAGCGCCCACAATGAGTTCGACCCTGCTACAATTGAGTCTTCACCATCGCCTAATTTGGCAAAGAGTTTAATAAAATCATTTATAAGATCTGTATCTACAGATGCTCTGAATAATTTTCCAAACCAAGTTGTACTAAACATGTCTGCTAGTAGGTGTAATCCTTCAACTTTTTGTGCTGTAATTTGCATGGAAAACATAGCGGCCATAGAGTCTGCACCATGAATAATGGCGTCACGAGCTGTGCCAGAACCAAGTGTTCTAAACATTTCAACAAATTTTTGTACATATTTCTTATCAATAACGCTGTCAAATAAACCGCCAAACCATCCTTTACTAAACATACTAGACAATAATTGTAATCCCCGTACTTTATCTTCTGATATATCAGCAGCACCCAACGCAATTAATGAATTAGCGCCGCTTATAAAGGCATTCTCATACTTTCCTAAAGTCTCAAATATCTTGGCAAATGCTTCAACTTTACTGATTTCAATTTCAGTACGGAAAATATTGCGTAAGGCAGCACCTGCAAGCCCGTGATAGCTGCTAAACATGTCTGACAATCTTTGAATACCGGCTATTTTATCGGGTGTTAACTGTGATGTAGCAAATCCCATGGCTGCAATAGAGCCGGCGCCACTAATAATGTCTTGCTTATGTGCAGCCAAAACAGAAAATACTTGTAGAAAACCTTCAAGTTTATCAAAATCAATGCTTGTGTCAAACAGATTTCGCGATAAAACGTTTCCAATTACACGCAATCCTACAGCAGTTTGCACCAAACTTTGTCCATTAATACTAGACAGTTCGCGCAAACTTTTTACCAGCATGGATACAATTTGTGTATTTGATGCGTCAATTGCAATGGCTAATCCTTCGCCAATTTTTTCTAAAGCATTGCTGATTACCCTAGAACCTATCCAAATAAACGGAGCAGCTACAGCGGCCGCAGATAGGCCAGCCACCAGGCCGCCGATTGCTAAAGTAGCACCTGCAAACTGATCAAAGCTAACTTTACTAATTGAGTCAAAAACATGTGAAATAGAGTTGCCGATTGATGTTATTATACTTGCCACTCCAGATAGCGTTTTACTGATAATATTTCCAAAAGCTTCAAACGCTGGCGCGGCTATGCGTAGTGCTGCTGCAACAGGTAACAACGCAACACCAAATCCAGCTAGAGCTAACAACGCTACTACTATCTCTGGTGCAGCAAGAGTTAAAGTGGTTGCTGCGGCACCTACTGCAATTGCAAATGGTTCAAGTATAGGAGTAAGTGCCCACATAGCTAGCCCTAGACCGCCAAGAGTCAACCCAGCTTTAACCAAGCTTCCCCATTCAACTTCATTAAATGCTTTGAGAGCTTTAGCTGTAAGGAATAAATCTCCTGCTAATAGGGCCATTGCAGCGATGCCTTTAAAAACAGCTGGCTTTCCTAGCTCAGAAATTCCTTCAGCAAGACCTGTAAGAATTGATTTTATAAGTCCGCCCGCTCCGCGGCCAACGCCGCCTATGCCCTCACCTATGCTACCTAAACCTTTGCCTAGTCCTTCTAAAGGTCCTAATTTTGGCGGCGCAGCAAGATCTTTAAGGCCACCGCCACCTTTCAATGCGTCTAAAGCGCCGGCGATCAGGCGCTTAGATATTCGCATTATACCAGCTATACCTTTACTAGAATACAAAGCCAATAGCACTGCTGGTACTGTAGCAGCAATAATTTGTCCAACAGGCCCGGTAGCATCAATAGCTCCTGTAAATTTGTTTACTACTGATGCTAGAAATTCAAAACCGCTTGATATCATATCAACAGCTGGTAGCAAAACATTAGACATAGCAACTGCTAACTTGTCAAAAGAATTGCCAAATCTTGAAAATGCGGCTGTAA
>Ga0316219_1000297_pt1 | contig 72063 bp, 63 predicted proteins | sample TBH18003PmetaG_FD_203635 | JGI IMG/M metagenome (GOLD analysis project Ga0316219, IMG submission 203635) | Freshwater microbial communities from Trout Bog Lake, Wisconsin, USA - TBH18003P | ecosystem: Environmental > Aquatic > Freshwater > Lake > Hypolimnion/Profundal zone | place: USA...
GACTAACTTAACCGCTGCTGTCTTGAACTCAGTCGGATAATTTTTTGATTTTTCTCGGCTCATTAGGACTCACAATTTTTTCATTTATTTTAAATTATGTGTCCGGCTAAGTGTAGCCACATCATAAGGTACAGAAAAAACGGTATTTGATATCCCATCTGAAATGGTGATCGTCATATTGCCACTTGAATCAGGACTAGACGTAGACAAAGTGTAACCACCTGAAAGTGGGACTGTAACATTCGGTATTATGTAACCGTTAGCATCAATATAAGAGGCGTTTATAGCTTTTGCCTCTGCCGTACTTAAAGCGGAAAGTATTGCAGTTTGCACTTTACTAGCGAACAATTGTAAAGGAGTTTGTGTTGCTGATGGTATAACTGGAGCTTTGTAACCATTTTGAGCATTAGCTTCATTTAGCAATACAACACCTTTATTAGCATCACCTCCGATAAAACTGGGATTTGCAAATCGATGCGTCAATTGGTCTGCCAATACAGCAACAGAAAATGCCATCAAAATAATAAAACTTAACAGAAACTTCAATTGATTCCCTCCAGACCTTTTAATGCTTCTTTGTTTTCGAATATATAACTTTCAATTTTTTCTCTTGCATCTAAGGCTTTAGCATCAATTGCATTAGCCACGAACCCAACTCTATCTTCAAAAACAACATCGTTATCGATTTCTATCCACACTACATTGCCTGAAATATTATCAGGTCTTTCTCTAACAGAGATATTGCCCGGAAAGTATGGTGGCTCCCAGCCATTGAGTAATTCATCGTAAAATAATTGACCTACACGTGAAATAACTTGATCAGTAATTAACCCATCTATTAAAACATCTTGATCTGCCGCAACAACATTAGGAATACGTAAAAGCGAAATCAAAATTAATAAATAAACTTTAACAATGCGCATCTAAAAGATATATCAATTTTGATTATGTGGGACTTTAAATCTTAAAATTATTATATCCTTTCAATACAGGTTTGTATATTTTTGAATATTTAATTTAACCTAAAAAAAACAAAAAACTGAGTTCCAAAAAACCTCAAATCTAAATTAAAGCTGAGGTTTTTGATAATGATCAATTTAAAGATCCATTACTGAGCAATACTGTATACCAGATTTTCACCGTGTGTTGCTAAGTTCATAATCGATCCTGCTGCAGATTGTGTCAGAATTAGATTGTTATAATTTCCATCATTACTAATATTTGCGACAGCACTAGTAGTCGTTTGTGTCAGAGAAACCATATTATTGGATCCCAAAACAGAAATTGTAGCTAAATCATTATTCCCTATTTGAGAAACGTTAATTGTATTTTTAGTAGTAGTTGCTGATGTTGCTAATGCTTGAGTTAAATCTGCAAAACTCCCAACATTAACTCCATTAATATCATGAGAACTACCATGCTGCCCATTAGCTATATTGTTCCCAGGCATAGTTGCGTTTATAACTACATTTGCCGAGTTACCCGTACCTGTTTGAGTGATTGTGTTGTAATTATCAGAAACATCACCTTGCACTAGGCTTATTAAGTTGGCAGAACTGCCTCCATCCTGCTGAATCATTAAACTACTCGATGTACTGCTAGTATTGGCCTCTTGGGTACCTGCAATCTGATAAAGATCAATTCTTGAGACTAAAGTAGCATTGTCAGCGTTTACAACACCGCAAAAACTGGTAAGTACAGCAACAGCTAATATACTTTTTTTCATTTTACTTTCCTATTTTAAATTAATTAAAAATAACTTCTTATGTGAAGCTACCCTTGTTAAAAAACTATCTTTCTTATTGAAACAAACTAATACGTACTAATATTTTTTTCGATCTTTAACTGAGCCTTATAAATAAACACTAGCGTTTCATCTAAAAAGCTTAAGCACGGTTAAATATTAATCGATAAAAAATATATGTCAATAAGTTTTTTAACAAAAAATTTAAATTAATTTAACTTTTATATTTTGCACTCCTAAGAAATTAAACAAACATAAATTCAATCATATATAAAAATAATCAAAAAATTAAAAATTAAATATAACAACAAATAAATAAATAAAACAAAAAACCATAAGTATCATTAAGTTAAGAAATCGTCCCAGAATCCATCCATACGCTTGTCAGACACAGGAAAGGTCGTTTTTAATGATTGAGCATAAAGAGATACCCTATACTCTTCGAGAGCCCATCGGTAAAAAAATTTCTCGGGAATGATGTAGTTTTTTCTAGAAACCCCCTCAATATGAACCCAAAATCTTTTAGAACATCGATTAATATCCTGAGATTTCTGCTGATTTGTGTCGCGTTTATCAATTCGATGTTGAATTGCCTTTAAATAACGCGGAATTTGTTTCATTGATTGATAGGGGGTATGCCTAATAAATCCAACATAAACCAGTAAGTCTAGTTGCTGATTAACATCAATAACTAATGGATCATTGGATTTAAAGCTTTTCTCAAGAATTTTCTTAATCTCCCCGTACTCTTTCATGATATCTAAAGCGAGTTGACCGACCTCATTAACAATAGACAATAATTTAGGTTTATTTTCCTTAATAGTTTCGTCAAAGGCTTGTTGAGTTCGTATGACTTTACCCTCAATAAAAACACCATAGAAAATCAAAAACAACATATCTTCTTTATAAGACGCTATTTCCGTTAATTGCCCCTGCGATAAACGAGTGATTAAAGGATGTTTAGGTAGACGATTATAAGTTAACTCAGCGACTGCAGATTGCGGCATATTTTTAAGAATATAAGTACAATCTTTTCTAAGTTGCAATTGCAATAAACGCATCAAGCCTAACTGATGATGTAAATCAGCTTTTTGTTGGGTATCAAATATCCGCACACCTACCGCATCGCCCTCATCAATAATGGCCGGATACCCAATAAAGCTTTGGCCCTTCTGAATAAATTGATAGGTCTCAGGTAGATCATCAAATCCCCACTGAACGTAACCTGTAAAATTCAACTCATCCGTGGCAATTTGATCAAAACTATGTTCGGCTTTGACTGCATGTTTGGTTTGTAGTTGCTTTAAGTCACGTCCATAATCTAGTAACTGTCCTTGATCATCAACAACTCTAAAATTCATTTTTAAATGATCAGTTAAGGTTTCGAAACTCCACTCATTAAGTGGTATAGCCTCACCGGTCAATTTTCTTAAACGATTGCCTAGCCACTCTTGTAATAAACCTTTATATTCCGGCTCTATGTCTAAACACTGTTTAACCATTTGAGGCACAGGCACAAAATGCTTTCTAATATTTTTAGGTAGGGCTTTAACCAAAGCAATACACTTTTCTTCTAATAATCCTGGCACCAACCAGTCAAAAGGAATGGAGGTTAATTGGTTTAATTGATGAACCGGGATAATTGCGGTAACCCCATCTTCATCATGTCCAGGTTCAAATCGATATTGCAAACTAATAGTTAGATTACCAATCTTTTTACTATCCGGAAAATCCCATTCATTAACATACCCAGCATCCTTTTCTCGAGTTAAATCTTCTTTAGTTAAAAACAAAAACTTTGGATTAGTGCGCTCAACCGTTTTACGCCAGGTATCTAAAGTGACACCGCTGATAATTTCTGCAGGTAATTTCTGATCATAAAATTGATACAGCCATTGCTCATCCTCAACCAAATCAACGCGCCGACCTTTATGCTGAATCATACCCACTTCTTCTAAAAGCTTCTGATTCTCTCTATAAAATGGTGCATTACTATGATATTCATGATCAACTAACGCAGACCTTATAAATATCTCCCTAGCTGCTTTAGGGTCAACATGATCATAAGGAATCTTTCGTCCAGCTTGCAGGGTTAAACCGTATAACAACGTTCTAGTTGACACCATAGAACGCGCAGATTTCTTTTCCCAATGCGGATCATAGTAATTATGCTTTACTAAATGTCCCGCACAATGCTCAATCCATTCGGGCTCAATGCGAGCGACATTACGAGCATAGACTTTACTGGTTTCGACTTGTTCAGCCGCCATAATCCATTTCGGCTTTAACTTGTGTAAGCCAGAACCGGGAAAAATAAAAAATTTAAGCCCCCTAGCACCTAAATATTCATACTGCTCATGCCTAAATCCAATGTTAGATAATAAGCCTGTTAATAAGGCCCGATAAATCTTTTCATATCCGGCATCTTCAGTATTGGGGTGCAACTTTAGATCACTTTTAATCACCTGCATAATCTGAGCATGAATATCAAACCACTCACGCATTCGAATATATGATAAAAAATTATCCGTACAATACTTTCGGAGTTTATTGTTCGATAAATGCTTCTTTTGTTGCTCAAAAGTATTCCAGATATTAAGCATCGTTAAGAAATCAGATTCTGGATGTTTAAAAACCGCGTGCTTCGCTTCTGCTTGCGCCATCTTATCCGCAGGCTTTTCTCGAGGATCTTGCACACTCAAGACAGAAACAATGATCGCCACTTCCATCAAGCAATGTTCTTCGGCAGCAGCTAGTAACATACGAGCTAACTTGGGATCAGTCGGCAATTTAGCTAATTGTTTGCCAACTTCAGTTAATTTTCCGGACTTATCTAAAGCATTAACTTCGTGTAGAACATTTTTACCATCTCGGATCATCTTATCATCCGGTGGCTCTATAAAAGGGAATGCCTCAATATCACCCAAATTTAAAGCAATCATTTGTAAGATGACCGCTGATAAATTAGTGCGCATAATTTCCGGTTCGGTAAACTCGGGTCTCGCTAAATAATCCTCATGTGAATATAAACGAATACAAATCCCTTCAGCGACACGACCACAACGCCCTGCCCTTTGATTAGCACTTGATTGAGAAATACGCTCGATCGGTAAGCGTTGGATTTTACTTCGATGACTATACCGACTAATTCTAGCGTGTCCCGTATCAATCACACAGCGAATACCAGGCACAGTTAATGATGTTTCCGCCACGTTAGTTGCTAAAACAATACGAACTTTACCGCCCTTAGGATTAAATACCCGCTCTTGTTCACTCACACTCAATTTAGAATATAAGGGTAAAATCTCATATTGAGTCGGATGATGTTTCTTTAAAGATTCCGTGGTTTCTCTAATTTCACGCTCACCACTTAAAAAAATCAAAATATCACCGCGCATATCTCGATACAACTCATCTACCGCATCTAAAATAGCATGCTGTAACTCATCTATCGTTTCATCAACTTCTTCACCCTCCAAAGGTTCTTTAGTGATAATAGGTCGATAACGCATATCTACTGGATAGGTTCTACCAGACACTCCAATAATAGGCGCATCATTAAAATGCGTAGAAAAGCGCTGAGTATCAATGGTTGCAGAAGTGACGATAACTTTTAAATCAGGGCGTTTGGGCAATAACCACTTTAAATAACCCAACAAAAAATCGATATTTAAACTACGCTCATGCGCCTCATCAATAATAATAACTTCATACTGGCTTAAATAAGGATCATTTTGAGATTCCGCCAGTAAGATACCGTCGGTCATCAACTTAACTAAAGAGTCGGTGTGCGTTTTATCATTAAACCGGATTTTATAACCAACAGACTTGCCCATCGGTTCACCCAATTCTTCAGCAATTCGATCAGCAACCGTCCGAGCAGCAATTCTTCTGGGTTGAGTATGACCAATAAAACCACCGGCACCTAAACCAATTGATAAACAAATCTTCGGTAATTGCGTAGTTTTACCCGACCCTGTTTCACCACAGACAATAACCACTTGATTGGATTTAATGAGCTGAGCTATATCATCCTTTTTACCCGTGACCGGTAAATCAGGAAAATTAAGCGGAGGAATACTAGAAAGACGCTTGTTTCTATTAGCAACGGAGCGTTCAATTCGTCCAGCTAAAATACTTAATGGTGACGAACAGTCTTTATTTTTTTTAAGTTCGTTTCTTAAACGATCGAGTTGCCTTTTAAGACTATGTCTATCTTGATTAAGACAGAGAGAAATTTGCTGGGTGAGTTGCTTGACAAGTTCTAAAGAGGCCATCAAATACAGGATATAAAAATGAAAGATTATATCCTATATGATCTAATGACTTTATTCGCCAGCTCTTACATCGAATTCAATTTTCCATTGGCTATGATCTTTTTGAGAGATGGCATGTAATTCTAAAGTACCTACTTCTGTAATTGCCGAACACAAATGTACAGGCACAACCATACCAGCACTTCTACCCTCTTCAGGTAGAGTAATATCAAGTTCTGTTAGCTCGTCTAACTCATCATTAGACCAATACTCTAAATGCGATCCCACTTTGTCTTCACGACGCGTAGTAGACGCAAAAAATCGGAAGCGGACCGGTTCACCCACAACTAAGCCAAACTCATCACTGGGTAGTTCTTCACGCGTACCTTCTTCCATACCAAACGGCGCCACGCACAAGGCTACAACTTCAGGAGCAAAGCCCGGAACTGCCGGCATAGCACTTTCAATACCTACATAATAAGCTGCAGCAGTTCCCCCTTTAATCCGTATACCTTTACCTTGCCTAACATGTCCGTAATAAGCCGCACCTCGTGCCACAGCCAAATCTAGATCTGCACCTGACAATAGTCGAGCCGAGGGTGCTTGTTCCGCACTTAACCAAGAATTTAACACAGCCATTAAACGTTCAGCTAAAGGATGAGCTTTTAAGACCCCTCCGTTAAATAACACGGCTGTAGGATGAATAAAACTAGCATTTTGAGGGGGAATTATCCCACTTATCTCTTGAGCCGCTTGAGACTGTTTAGATAAAAATCCCGCCAAATGCCGAGTGATTGCGGCATCCTGTGCATAAGGTAAACCCGCAGTCCTTAAACCCGTTCTAGGACGGCTAATAGGACGATCTGCACTTGAAACCCATGGAAAAAACCCTTCAACCAAAACATTAGCCAATTCTGTACGAGTCAATTCGGTACGAATGTTTCCAGCCATTAAAGAGGAACCACGATTAGCTATCACTAAAGGTACAGACTCTAATTCTGTGTTAGTAAACAATTTTTCTTTAGCGTCACGGCAACTATGCGTTAAAGCTTGCAACTGCCAAGGCTCAATACGCTTACCTTCTTGATCTAGCTTTACTTTAACCGTATAGGCTAGAGCTAAATCCATATTATCCCCACCCAGTAAAATATGATCACCCACAGCGATACGTGTCAGTGTCAAACTACCTTGATCTTCAATCACCGCGATTAATGATAAATCCGTAGTGCCACCACCCACGTCAACCACTAAAATTACATCACCGCATTGTACTTGTTTACGCCAATCACCCTGACTACTTTCAATCCAACTATATAAAGCCGCTTGCGGTTCTTCTAATAAAATGGCTTGCCCTAAACCTACAGATCGAGCCGCTTCCATCGTTAAATCACGGGCAGCAGGATCAAACGATGCAGGAACAGTAATGACCAAATCTTGACTTTCTAGAGGAGCATTTGGATGTAAACTTAACCAAGCCTCTTTCAAATGTGCCAAATAAGCCGTAGTAGCCTGAAAAGGAGAAATACGCGCTACTTCCTCAGGTGCTGAGGCGGGTAATATTGGGGCTTTACAGTCCACACCCGCATGACACAACCAACTTTTAGCACTGGATACCAGTCTAATAGGTGTTTTACTACCTAAACTACGCGCAATTTCACCTAACAAATACTGTGGTTTTAACGCCCAAGGAAGACTAGTCGATCCTTCCGCTAATTCAGAAGGATGTGCTTGATAAATAAAAGAAGGTAACTGAAAGCTATTTTCAACTAAGCCAGGGCTAAATAATTGTGGAATAGCCATCACTTGCTGAACAAACTCTTCATCAGTACCATTACTAATAGGTGCATAAGACAACACACAATGAGTAGTACCTAAATCGATACCTACAGAATATCGTTGGGTGTTACTAGACGTAATTTGTTGGCCTCCAAAACTCACAATTCAACCTCAGCAGGTGCGACAATATTAGCGTTATGTGTCTGGGTTAGTTTTGCTAAACGCACATCAGTGACTTGCCAACCTTTATGTACCAAAGTACCTGTAAAAGGTGCGGACCCGACTATATTACCTGTTAACCTAACAGATTCGGCATCAAAACCGGCGGGTAAAGTAACTTTATTTCCTTCTAATTCGGTACGAATAGGTGTCAATGTGAAATGCTCATGCACTGCTTTTTTACAACCTTCGTGTACTACTCTTGCAGCAACACCCACATCAGCATCACTATAAGAAGCAATATCTTCTTGGATAAAATCAATAAATCGTGCGTTTTTTTGTAATAAACCTAATAATTGTAAAGCGGCGTCAGGCGTAGCTTCTTTCAAAATGACAGGCTCTGGAATTGGCGCAGGAACCAATTTCTCTACTTCCACAATTTTCTCTATCACTTTAACTATGGGCTCTGCCGCTACTAGATTTGCGGGTGTAGATTGTGAAGAATGATTTTTCTTACAACGCATCATTGCAAATAAAACACTTAGCAAAACTGTTAATAAAATTAAAGCTAGGACCACAACAGTACCCGCCAGGCATACATGCCATAAATCAAAAGTAGTCGGTTTTAAAGATAAATCGATTGTATAGTTCATAGAGACCTGTCGTTATAGTTATTATTTATGCCCCGATTTACGGGTTGCCTCAGAAAACATCATGCCTTGTAACACTTCTCGAGTTGTTTGCATGCGTAATTGCTTTAAATGTCTATCAGAAATAACACCCGGCACCTTAGCATCTAAATAAACATCACGAATCTTTGCAAGTATGGGTTCACATTGTTTGATAATAGTCTCTGTTGCGTTGCGGGTATCTTGCTGTTGATAAGTGGATTTTTGCATTTCATCGCTAACACATTTCTTATAGGCGTACTTTGCTGTTTGAACCTTCTCTATAGTGCCATCGGTCAAGGTTGTATTTATCCATTCGTTTTTTGTATCTTCCGCCATTGCTGTTGTTGCCGACAATAACAGCAAACTACATAAAAAATTTTTCATAAAGCCTCTGGTTATATTTCTAATATTTGTAGTGTTAATTATTTTGTAAAGCGGCTATACGCTCTTCTAAAGGCGGGTGGCTCATAAATAAACGTGACACACCACTACCATTAATACCAAATGCTGCTAATTGGCCCGGTAAATCGGGTACTTCATTGGCTCTTTGTAATGCACGTAAAGCGCCGATCATATTTTGACTACCCGCCAATTGAGCACCACCTGCATCGGCCTTAAATTCTCTATAACGTGAGAACCACATGACCAACATGGATGCTAAGAAACCTAACGCAATTTGAGCCACCATCTGGGTAATATAGTATGCAGGGCCATTTCCACGTTCGGTTTTAAAGACGACTCTATCTACAAAGTGACCCAAAATAGTAGCGAAGAAAAATACAAAAGTGTTTACTACACCCTGCATCAACGCCATTGTCACCATGTCACCATTAGCTACATGAGAAATCTCATGCCCCACTACAGCCTCAACTTCAGCAGCAGACATTGCATTTAGTAAACCCGTACTCACAGCCACTAACGCACTATTTCGGCTCATGCCTGTAGCAAAAGCATTCGCTTCTGGTGCTTGAAAAATACCTACTTCAGGCATACCAATACCGGCTAGTTGCGCTTGCTTAGCAACCACTTCCATTAACCATTGTTCTGTTTGATTTTGAGGATAAGTAATTACATGTACCCCCATCGATTGTTTTGCTGACCATTTAGACATTGCTAATGAAATTAATGATCCGGTCATACCAATGACCGCGGACATTACTAATAAAGCATTTAAGTTAAGATCCACACCTTGTGCGTCAAGTGTACTATTCAAACCCAGTACACTAAAAATAATACTGACCACGACCATAATGGCAACGTTGGTCGCTAAAAACAAAAGAATCCTAAGCATGGTAATACCCTCTAGTTTAATGAGTGACCAATATGGAGATGAATTTGAAAAATCCAATATTTGCCAAATAAAATATCTAAACAAATATTATAAAGATGAAACAGCGTAAACAGAATTGAATTTAGCAGATCAGTTGATACTCATTTTCAAAGCGGCCGCCGTTGGCCAAGGTGCTAAGAACACGGCCATAATTAAAAATGAAATTAAGATATTTAACTGGGCTTGAATGGGTAGACCCGCACCCGCCATTTCTACCGCATTACTGGCAAAAATCAATACTGGGACATACAATGGCAAAACTAATAGGGATAAAATCATCCCTCCCCGTCTTAATCCTACCGTTAAAGCAACACCTATTGCACCAATCAAACTTAATACGGGCGTACCTAATAGCAACGTCAACAATAACACGCCTAATGAGCTAGTCGGCATTCCCAAAAACACCGCTAATAATGGGGCTACTATTAACAAAGGAAAACCCGTCACTAGCCAATGTGCAATAACTTTTGCTAAAACTAATAGTGAAGCTGGATGCGCACTTAATAAAATTTGTTCTAATGAACCATCATCAAAATCTGAGCGAAACAAGCTATCTAATGACAACATTGCTGCTAATAAAGCCGACACCCAAATGATACCCGGTGCTATAGACTGTAATAAATGCGGTTGCGCCCCAATGCCTAAAGGGAAAAGCGTAATCACCAGAATAAAAAATAACAAGGGATTAGCCACTTCAGAGCGTCTGCGTAAAGCCAAGACCAAGTCTCTTTTAATAATAGCAAAAAAGGCGGTAGATAAAGACATTAAGAGAGCATAACGCGTTGAACATTAACACCTTGCAAACTTAGGTCTTGATGTGAGGTTAAGACAATCATGCCCCCCTGGGCACAATGTTCAGACATTAATGTTTCTATTAGCGTAATCCCTTGTCTATCCAAAGATGTAAAAGGCTCATCTAATATCCACAAAACATTTTTAGTCATTAATAAGCGGGCTAAAGATAAACGCCTTTTTTGACCGGCAGATAAAGCACCGACTAACATATCGTCAAAATCTTCTAAATTGACTCGAGTGAGCGCTTCAGTAATGCTGTAATTTCCGGCTTGACCCAAAGCCAAAGCCACTTTGAGATTCTCATAAACCGTCAATTCTTTTTTAACACCCTCTAGATGTCCCACATAAGCTAAATCTGAATAGTAAGAACTGTCAGATAGCGCATCACTACACCAGCTTAAGTCACCCGCATCGGGTTCACGAAAACCACATAAAATACGTAATAATGAAGTTTTACCACTACCGTTTTTACCTTCTAGCAATAACACCTGGCCAGCATTGACAGTAAATGACAAGTCCTCAAACAAGACCCGATCATCTCGAATACAACTTAGCGAATTAGCCTGTAATGAATAATTCACGTACCCTGACATTACTTAGCGACCAATGATCTCTGTCTTACTGCTTCAAATAACAAAACACCAGTAGCGACCGACAAATTTAAACTTTCAACACGCCCTAACATAGGAATTGAAACCAACATATCGCACTGTTCTTTGGTTAAGCGCCTTAAGCCTTTGCCTTCTGCGCCGACAACGATGGCCATTGGCGCTGTAAAATCCGTCTTATAAAGTGTTTGAGTTGTTTCCCCATCAGCACCGGCAACCCACAATCCTTGATCTTTCAGCCAACGTAAAGTTCTCGCCAAATTGGTTACTTGATAAACAGGAACAGTTTCTGCAGCACCACTCGCCACTTTACACACCGTCGGAGTAATGCCTGTTGCATTATCTTTAGTAATGATGACACCATGCACGCCTGTAGCATCAGCCGTTCTTAAGCAAGCACCCAAATTATGGGGATCTTGAACGTTATCTAACACTAAAAACAAAGCGGTTTCTGTTAAGTTCTCAACGGCAGACTTTAAATCACTTTCTGATAACTCACCTGGCATATCGACTTCAATCACAATGCCTTGATGATTATTACTATCCGACAAACGATCAAGTCTTTTTCTATCAACTTTTTCTGGCTTTATGCCAAGATCTAATAGATCCTCTATAGCTTTAGTTAATCTTATATCTTGTCTAGCTGTATCTACCCAGGCTTGTTGAATATTTTTAGGGGAATAATCAAGCGCGGCTTGCACTGAATGTAGGCCGAATAGTTTAGTTAATTTCATTTTGTTGTTTTTTTCTTACGACGTTTCTTTTTAGGCTTATCACTATCGGTTACTTTTTTTACTGAGCCTTCTTTATTAATTAGCTCAAAATCCATTTTCTTTTCATCTAAATCTACGCGTACAACCCTAATGTTGACGGTATCACCCAAACGATAATTAGTATTAGTCCGTTCACCTTTCAATTGATGACTCGTTGGGTCAAAATGGAAATAATCCTGCCCCAAATTACTGATATGTACTAAACCTTCAACATAAATATCAGCCAACTCAACAAAGAAACCAAATGAAGTCACTGCAGAGATGATACCGGAGAACTCTTCTCCGATTTTATCCATCATGTATTCACATTTTAACCAACTAACTACATCACGCGTTGCATCATCCGCTCTTCGTTCATTTGCAGAACAATGTTCACCCAACATAATCATCTCAGGCATACCATAGACGAAAGTTTCGGGCGATTTACCCGCTAAACAATGTCGGATAGCACGATGGACTAATAGATCAGGATAACGCCTAATGGGGGAAGTAAAATGGGCATAAGCTTCTAAAGCTAAACCAAAGTGACCTTTAAGATCAGGACTATAAACTGCCTGAGACATCGATCTTAATAATACGGTTTGAATCAAATGAGCATCCGGTCTGTCCTTAACCGAATCCACTAAATGCATATAATCAAGAGGTGTAGGGCTCACGCCACCGCCAAACTTTAGACCTAACTCACCTAAAAAAGTTTTTAAATTAAGTAATTTATCTGAGGACGGGCCTTCATGAATACGCAATAACTTAGGGATTTTTTTAGCATTTAGATACTTAGCCGCCGCGCTATTCGCAGTAATCATAAACTCTTCAATCAGTTTATGCGCATCGTTACGAACCACAGGAACAATTTTTTCAATCTTACGATCAGCACCAAACATGATTCGCGTTTCTTGCGTATCAAAATCCATGGCACCACGTTTTTCACGACTAATTCGCATCACTTTATATAAGGCGTAAAGTTCACGCAAATGGGGTAAGACAGCTTCATAGTTATCAGCTAAGGTCTCATCACCATCCACTAAGATCTTAGCAACCTCTGTGTACGTTAAACGCGCATGAGAGCGCATCACTGCATCATAAAATCGACTTCTAGAAACACACCCTTCTTCGTCTATGAAAAGTTCACAGACCATACACAAACGATCCACATGCGGATTAAGTGAACACAATCCGTTAGACAATATCTCCGGCAACATCGGAATGACTTGTTCTGGAAAGTAAACTGAAGTACTACGATTTTTAGCTTCTTTATCTAACTCGGTTTCGACTTGTACATAATGAGAAACGTCTGCAATGGCAACTAATAACTTCCAACCCTTAGGCGTTTTCTTACAATAAACAGCATCATCAAAGTCTCGTGCATCTTCACCATCAATCGTAACTAAAGGGGTGCTACGTAAATCGACGCGGCCTTCTTTAGCTGATTCAGGGACTTCAGCAGATAGAGATTTAATTTCTTCAAGTAACTCAGCAGGCCAAACATTAGGAAGTTCGTATGACCGTATCGCCATCTCAATTTCCATACCAGGCGCTAAATGATCGCCCAATACATCAATAATTCTGCCAATAGGTTGGTGTAATTTAGTAGGTTGTTCTGTTACTTCTGCGACAACAATTTGGCCATGCTGAGCATCACCTACGCCGTCCGCTTCCACTAATAGCGTTTGAGCGATATTTTTGTTATCGGGTACTACATAAGTGAAGCCATCTTCTTCATAAAGTCTACCAACGATCTGATGCGTATTTCGTTCTAAAATTTCAACGACGGCACCTTCCCTACGGCCTTTCTTATCGATCCCAGCAACCCTAAGCATGGCTCTATCATTGTGCAATAGAGGATTCATTTCTCTGGGGGATAAATATAAATCATCCGATCCATCATCCGGTCTTAAGAACCCGAAGCCATCTGGATGACCAATGATACGACCTACAATTAAATCTTTATTATTAACTAAACAATATTGTTGACCACGATTGTAAAGTACCTGACCATCGCGCTCCATAGCTCTTAGGCGTCGCCTTAAAGCCTCAAGATCATCTTCACTTTCAAGTTTAAATAGATTAGCTATCTCACTACGCGATAAAGTTTTACCGGCATGCTCTAAAGCAGCCAGAATAAGCTCTCTACTTGGAATGGGATTTTCATACTTTTCAGCTTCTCGCTGAGCGTATGGATCATTAGTTGAGTTAAAATCAACGTCTTTTTTAGACTTAGATGTCATTTAATAATTAAATTCAATTGGATTGGTACAATTAATTGATAGGCTTATATCATACATGCTTAACCTATCGATTAGAATTGAAAATAACAAATCCTATTAAAATAACATTATAAATTGCTCATAAAACAATGTGCCGTTGTTTAACCGGCAAAAAAACAGTTCATATTTGTGAAAACAATATGGATAACCTATTAGTACTCAGGCAATAATTGCAAACCTAACCAAGCGACAACGACAACAACAACAACAACAACAAATAACAAATAACAAATAACAGTATCATTTTGATTTTTGTTAACACGTCTTTATCTATTCTATTAAACATAACCGTCACCTCTATACAAAACGTAATAAATATAAAAACACATTATTTCTATAACTTAATATGTAACCGAAATAACAACAAAAGCAACCCTGCTTTACTTTCAAGTTTTAAGGCTAGCCTCTCGTTCGTATATAATAAGCCTACTTAAATCGATTTTTTATATCCAAACCCTTAGGAGCTGTACATCATGCCTGTTTATCGTTCTAAAACTTCAACCGGTGGTCGTAATATGGCGGGAGCTCGCTCTTTATGGCGCGCAACAGGCATGAAGGATGACGACTTCAGTAAGCCTATCATTGCGATTGCAAATTCATTTACCCAATTTGTGCCGGGGCATGTGCATTTAAAAGACTTAGGTCAATTAGTGGCACGTGAAATAGAAGCCGCGGGTGGCGTTGCAAAAGAATTCAATACCATAGCCGTGGATGACGGTATTGCCATGGGCCACGACGGCATGTTGTATTCATTACCGAGCCGCGACATTATTGCAGACTCCGTAGAATATATGGTTAACGCACATTGTGCTGATGCTATCGTCTGTATTTCTAACTGTGACAAAATCACCCCGGGTATGTTAATGGCCGCCATGCGCCTTAACATCCCAGTCATTTTCGTATCAGGCGGCCCTATGGAAGCGGGTAAAGTCCGTTTAGCCAACCCTGAAACAAACACCTTTGATATTAAAAAACTCGACTTAATTGATGCCATGGTCATGGCAGCAGATAGCAAAGTATCAGACGCTGATCTTGCAGAAGTAGAACGCTCAGCCTGCCCTACCTGTGGCTCTTGTTCAGGTATGTTTACTGCTAACTCAATGAACTGCTTAACTGAAGCATTGGGCTTATCTTTACCCGGTAATGGCACAGTAGTCGCTACACATGCAGACCGCGAAGCCTTATTTAAGCAAGCAGGCCGAACCATAGTCGAATTATGTAAACAATACTACGAAAATGACGACGCCTCTATATTACCCCGTTCTATTGGCTTTAAAGCATTTGAAAACGCGATAGCTTTAGACATTGCTATGGGTGGATCAACTAATACCATCTTACACATATTAGCCATCGCTCAAGAAGCAGAAATTGACTTTACCATGGCAGACATCAATCGCATGTCTAAAATCGTGCCTCAATTGTGTAAAGTAGCGCCTAACACCAATAAATATCATATAGAAGACGTCCACCGTGCGGGTGGCATTATGGCCATCTTAGGCGAATTGGATCGTGCAGGTAAATTACATACAGACGTACCCACCGTACATGCTAAAACCATGAAAGATGCACTTGATGTATGGGATATTGCGCGTAATCCAAATGATGCAGTAAAAACCTTCTATATGGCAGGCCCTGCAGGTGTCCCCTCACAAGTGGCCTTTAGTCAAAACACACGTTGGCCTAGCTTAGATACTGACCGTGCCGAAGGCTGTATTCGCTCTTTAGAACATGCCTTTAGCCAAGAAGGTGGCTTAGCCGTTTTACACGGCAACATCGCTATAGACGGTTGTGTAGTAAAGACTGCGGGAGTTGATGACAGTTTATTGGTTTTTGAAGGTCCTGCCCATGTCGTAGAAAGCCAAGACGAAGCCGTAGAAAACATCTTAGCGGACAAAGTTAAGGCCGGTGATGTGGTGGTGGTTCGCTACGAAGGCCCTAAAGGAGGCCCGGGCATGCAAGAAATGTTATACCCCACCAGCTATATCAAGTCTAAAGGCTTGGGTAAAGCGTGCGCACTATTAACTGACGGTCGTTTCTCTGGTGGTACATCAGGTCTATCCATTGGACACTGCTCACCCGAAGCCGCCGCAGGAGGCAATATCGGCTTGGTACAAAATGGTGATCGAATCCGTATCGATATCCCTAACCGCACTATCGATGTGTTACTGAGTGATGAAGAACTAACAAAGCGCCGAGCAGAGCAAGATAAATTAGGTTGGAAACCTGCTAAAGCACGGCCTCGAAAAGTTTCTGCGGCCCTTAAAGCCTACGCCATGTTAGCAACCAGTGCAGATAAAGGTGCAGTTAGAAACTTAGAATTATTAGACTAAAGATAGCGTTTTTATACAACTCTAACTACCCTTAAAAACATAGTATTGAAACTAAAAATAAAACTGATACAGTCATACTACTAAACACACGTTTAGCCTTTATTAACTTTAAGGAAACACGATGGCTGATTACAAAAAATATATCTGTGATGTTTGTGAACACATTTACGATGAAGCAGTCGGTGATGCCGATTCTGATATCGCTCCAGGCACTTTATGGGCAGATGTACCAGAAGATTGGCGTTGCCCAGACTGTGGTGTAAGCAAAGATGATTTTGTTTTATTAGATTAAGACAGCTTAATCAAAAAGAAAGGGGCTTCACGCCCCTTTTTTATTATTCGTTAACGCTTGATTCTCTATCGGGACGTATTTGATTAACGATTGATGATCTCGCCTCATGGCTGATAGCGTTTCTATCTCGACCTGCACTTGTAATAACGGGTAAAAATGTAATCAGCACTTCAATTTTATCCATCTTCAACATGCTGATTAAGTGTGAGACAAAGTCATCTTCACCTACAAACGGGGCTAATTCTTTTGATGCACCGATATATTCAAGGGCTATCGGTTGAATAAGGGCTTTTGTGAGTAATGCGGGTTGAAATAATGAGGCATGAAAGCCTAATACATCATCACCCTGAGTAGTCGTACCTTCAGGAAAAGCAATGATATTAGAGTGTTGTTTTAACAACCAAATCATGCGCTCATTGATTTCTCTAATGTGTTTTTTATCGCCACGACGGATAAAGAGTGTACCCGCTTGTCTGGCTAAAAACCCAACAACAGGCCAAGTAGAAATATCACTTTTTGCGACAAAATAAGCCGGTAAAAACTTACCAATCACCACAATATCTAACCATGATATATGATTGCTAACTAATAACGTGCCATCATTAGGCACTGAACCTATCTGAGTAATATGTAGTTTAAGAATCGAACTAAAACTATCTAGCCAATTCTGTTTTATTGCATCACGTCTTATTTTAGCTTTATTAGCAGAGCTCAAAACGCCTAATACAGGAAACACGAGCCCCGCTAATACTAAACCATAGGCAAATAAAACAATGACAGCACTTAATCTATAAACTAGCCGCAGTTTCAATTTCATTATTCGCCTGATAACCTTTCATATAGTGTTTGCTGTAACGCTCTTTCAACTGATCTAAGGGTAATAAAACAAATAGATCCATACAGTTAAAATCTTCATCCCAATACGGTTCGCCACAGATCAACGCCCCAAAACGTAAATAGGCTTTTAATAAAGGTGGAATACCTGATTCGTCACGTAGACATCTTAATTCAGCCGGTACCTTAATACGTGGAGTCACTTGAATGTCAGTCGTTGCAATATTTTTCTCATCAATATTTCTAAATACCGCATCTATAGCGTAACCACTAGGGCCCGGTGTAATACTCGCACAGCCGATTAAGTAGTTATATTGACCTTCTAAGGCATACTGCACTAACGAAGACCACAATGTCGTTAATACGGCGCCACCACGATAATCAGGATCTACACAGGTTCTACCCACTTCTAAAAAGCGTCCTGGTAACGCTAATATAGGGGTCATATCAAATTCATCTTGAGAATAATAACGCCCTAAACTTTTTGCTTGATCTTGATTCAATAAACGTGTGTAACCTACGATCTTTTTATTAATGTTGTCATACACCACCAAATGATCACAGTAGCTATCCACTTCATCGTAATCTAACCCTTCTGCTTCTGTCTTTAACTTAGCACCCATTTCTCTACCGAACACGCGGTATCTAAGGGCTTGCGCTTCTTTTATTAATTCGTCTGTATCAGCTAAAAAACATTCTAGTTTTTTAGTGGCGTTGATAAGTTTTTCTGTCGCTGTGTTTTTCATAAGTTGCCACCTAGCTCAAATTAAATTCGATATAGATTAAGCAACGCAGGTGACAGGTTAATGTCAAATTGGTTAAAGAAACGTGACAATCCGATGACGAAATGATGACAATTTAGGTGTTTGCTTTTTTATAATAAAACGCCATGCTTATTTAAGTAGCGATGCTATTGGTTGTATAATTCAACTCAGCTACAATCGTGCGTTGTTTCACTTTGTGAACCGTCACGCTTCAACACTAACCGCCACCATTATGAGTTACGCTATGGAATATGCTTTAGAAACCACCTCCTTAGATGCATTGCAAGCAGATTGCTTGATTATCGGGGTCTATCAAGACCAACAATTAACTGATTCTGCTGCCTCACTCCCAGAAAGCACACGTAATGTCATCAGTAAAGTGCTTGCTAGAGGTGACAATAAAGGCGCCATTGGCACTACTCTTTTAATAAACGCTCTACCTGACAGTGGTATCGAACGTGTTTTATTAGTCGGTCTGGGCGAGCATAAAGCATTGACAGGTAAAAACTTTAGAAAAGCACTCCAAGCGGTGTTTGCCAGCTTAAAAAAATCTCAAATTAAAACGGTGACATGTACTTTAGCCGATGTAGATGTGATTAACGGCGACCGTCAATGGAAAACTCGCCAAATTATAGAAATAGTAAACGATACGGCTTATCAATTTACGGCTTATAAATCGAATAAAGACCTAGACTTTACTATTGAGAAAATCAGCATTACAGCACCCACATCTGAATTAACTCAAGCACAGCTCGGTTTATCTCAAGGCACTGCGATTGCTGATGGCATCAATTTAACCAAATTATTAGGCGACTTACCCGGCAACATCTGTACACCCACATACTTAGCAGAACAAGCCATTGAATTAGGCAGTCAATATGACAAATTGAGTATTAACGTTCTTGAAGAAGCCGATATGGAACAACTCGGCATGGGCGCTTTGTTATCAGTATCTCGTGGCAGCAGACAACCGGCTAAATTAATTACGCTGGATTATCAAGGTGGTGATAAAAACGCTAAGCCTATCGTGTTAATTGGTAAAGGCCTTACCTTTGATGCGGGTGGTATTTCTTTAAAGCCTGGCTTAGGCATGGATGAAATGAAATACGATATGTGCGGTGGTGCTACTGTCTTAGGCACTTTAAAGGCCGCTGCAGAAATGAAACTACCACTCAATATCATCGGCTTAATTCCGGCTTCCGAGAACTTACCCGATGGTGATGCCAACAAACCCGGTGATGTGCTTATTAGTATGTCTGGTAAAACCATTGAAGTATTAAATACGGATGCAGAAGGTCGCTTACTATTATGTGACACTTTAACGTATGCAGAACGTTTCAACCCAGACGTAGTGATCGACATGGCAACCTTAACAGGCGCATGTTTAGTGGCATTAGGTCGAGTGCCTAGTGGTTTATTAGGCAACAATGACGAACTATGTAACGCTTTACTCGCTGCCGGTGAAGTAGCCAATGACAGCTTATGGCGCTTGCCGTTATGGGAAGAATATCAAGAACAACTTAAATCAAACTTTGCTGATTTAGCGAATATTGGCGGCAAAGATGCAGGCACTATTACTGCCGCATGCTTCTTATCACATTTTGCTGAAAAATTTAACTGGGCTCATTTAGATATTGCAGGTACTGCATGGCGCACAGGCCAAAACAAAGGGGCAACAGGTAGACCTGTACCTTTATTGACGCAATATTTATTAAATAGGGCTTATGGCTGAAGTTAGCTTTTATGTGCTGTCATCTAACTCGATAGATAAACGCGATGAGTTTGCTTGCAAACTCATCGAAAAAGCTTATCGTAGCGAATGCTTCTGTTATGTATTAACCGATAATGACGCACAAAGCCATAAGATCAATGAGTTACTATGGACTTTTAGAGCCAGTAGCTTTGTACCACACCAATTATTTGACGGCACAGTACCTGAGTTTAAAAAAGTCATTTTGATTGGCTCTGAATCTGTGCCTAAAGACTGGCAACACACAGTCGTTAATCTATCGACAAACTGCCCCGTTAACTTTAGTAATATAGCGCGGATTCTTGAGATCTTAGATAATAATGAATCGACTAAAATACCGGGTAGACAGCGCTATAATCAATACCAAAAAGCCGGTATACCGATCACTACACATCATATAAATAATTAAATTACGCACACATGGAAAAAACTTACGCCCCGCATTCTATCGAACAACGCTGGTACCAAACTTGGGAAGAAAAAGGCTATTTTGCCGCCCAAACAGAAGGTGAATCTTATTGTATTATGATTCCACCACCCAATGTCACAGGTAGTTTGCACATGGGTCACGCGTTTCAAGACACCATTATGGACGCTCTCACCCGTTATCATCGCATGAAAGGTTACAGCACCTTATGGCAACCCGGCACAGATCACGCTGGGATTGCTACTCAAATGGTAGTAGAGCGATTGTGTAATGCTGAAGGCAAAACTCGCCATGATTATGGCCGTGAAAAATTCTTAGAAAAAGTTTGGCAATGGAAGGATGAGTCAGGCGGCACTATCACCCGTCAATTACGTCGCATGGGTTCGTCTTTAGATTGGGAAAAAGAACGCTTTACCATGGATGATGGCATGTCAGATGCCGTACAAGAAGTTTTTATTCAATTATATGAAGAAGGTTTAATTTACCGTGGCAAACGCTTAGTTAACTGGGACCCTGTCTTACACACCGCCGTATCTGATTTAGAAGTGTTATCAGAAGAAGAAAATGGTTCTATGTGGCATTTGCGTTACCCATTATCAAACGGTCAAGGCCATTTAATTGTTGCCACCACCCGTCCTGAAACACTGTTAGGTGATGCCGCTGTAGCTATCCATCCTGATGATGAACGTTATAAACACTTATTGGGCGAGTTTGTCGTATTACCTTTAAGTGGGCGTTTAATCCCGATTATTGCAGATGAGTATGTTGACCCAGAATTTGGTACCGGCTGTGTAAAAATCACCCCAGCTCATGATTTTAATGATTACGAAGTATGGACTCGTCACCGGAATACCTCTGTTATTCAAGCCTTACCGCATGGCGGTTTAATTAATATCTTGACCGTTGATGCGGCTATTCGTAGCAACACTGCCGATGAAGATAACTTAATCCCCAGCAAATATGTAGGCCTAGATCGCTTTGAAGCGCGTAAAAAAATGGTCGCTGATATTGATGCCGCGGGCTTATTAGAAAAAATCATTGATCATAAGTTGATGGTGCCACGTGGTGATAGAACCAACAGCGTCATTGAGCCTTTATTAACCGATCAATGGTATGTCAAAGTAGCGCCTTTAGCAGAACCTGCCATTGCAGCTGTTGAAAAGGGTGATATCAAATTTGTCCCTGACAACTGGAAAAATACCTATTACGAATGGATGCGTAACATTCAAGACTGGTGTATCTCTCGACAAATCTGGTGGGGCCATAGAATCCCGGCTTGGTATGATGATTTAGGCAATATCTATGTTGGTAATTCTGAAGCCGCTATCCGCGCCAAACATAATTTAGCGGCGGACTATCCGCTTAAACAAGATGAAGATGTATTAGATACCTGGTTCTCTTCGGCTTTGTGGCCGTTCTCAACCTTAGGTTGGCCAGAAAAAACACCTGAACTGGCTAAGCATTACCCCACCAGCGTATTAGTCACTGGCTTTGACATCATCTTCTTCTGGGTCGCTAGAATGATTATGATGGGACTTAAGTTTCAAGGTGAAGTGCCTTTTAAAGAAGTTTACATTCATGGTTTAGTGCGTGATGCAGAAGGCCAAAAAATGTCTAAATCTAAAGGTAATGTATTAGATCCGATTGATATTATCGATGGTATTGAATTAGAAGCCTTAGTCGAAAAACGTATATCGGGCATGATGCAACCGCATTTAGCTAAGAAAATTGAGCAAGATACCCGTAAGCATTTCCCTGATGGGATTCAATCTTACGGCACCGATGCGTTACGCTTTACTTTTGCATCGCTAGCCTCAACGGGCCGTGATATCCGTTTCGACTTAGCTAGAACCGAGGGTTATCGAAACTTCTGTAATAAACTCTGGAATGCCGCACGTTACGTATTAATGAATACGGAAGAATTTGATAACGGTTTTTCTGGGGCACCTGTGTCATACACTCAAGTCGATCTTTGGATTACTTCCAGACTGCATCAAGTGATTGCGACCACTAGCCATGCCATAGATAACTATCGATTTGATTTAGCAGCACAAGCGATTTATGAATTTACGTGGAATGAATACTGTGACTGGTATTTAGAATTAGCCAAGATCTCTTTGCAATCAGAAGATGAAAATCTACAACGCGGCACCCGTCATACTTTAGTCACGGTATTAGAAACTATGTTACGTTTAGCGCATCCGATTATGCCGTTCATCACTGAAGAGATCTGGCAACGTGTCGCACCGTTAGCAGGTATCACAGCTGAAACCATTATGTTGCAAGCTTACCCTATCAGTGATGATGCACAGATCAAACTCGATGCGATTGAAGAAACCAACTGGGTAATGAACTTTATCTTAGGTGTGCGTCGTATCCGTGGTGAGATGAATATTGCACCGGGAAAACCTTTACCGATTTTATTACAACATGGCTCTGCTAATGACCAACAATGCTTAGCGAACAACTTGGCTTACCTTAAAAGGCTGGGTCGTTTAGAAGAAATCACTTGGTTAGAAGCAAGTGAATCAGCGCCAGAATCTGCGATAGCGTTAGTCGGGGAATTGAATATTTTAATCCCTATGGCAGGCTTAATTGATAAAGAAGCTGAATTAGCTCGTTTGGATAAAGAGATTCAAAAAATATTGAATGATCTACCTCGTGTGGAAGGCAAATTAAGCAACCCTACTTTTATTGATAAAGCGCCTGCTGATGTTATCGATAAAGAAAAAGCTAAATTAGCGGATTTACGCTCGACTTTAAATAATCTAGAGCAACAAAAAACTAAAATACTAGCCTTATAACAAAGAAAGGGAGCGTTATCTTATTAGCGCTCCCTATCTTTATCTTTTCTTTTATGGTCCAGTCTCAATATATAGCGAATGGATTGACATAAATAGCCTATACTCCATATACCGATCTCAGTTTACTTAAAACCCGCCTCGCGTTATTTTAAGTGCACCTGTTGATATCCTCAGCTACCCCAGATGATCTTATGCCCACTGTTGCGACGCCTGATCATCAAGCTCATGGCTTTATTAGCTTTATAATTGCGACCCAAGCCATTAATGAAGCGTCTATCAATAAGTATATTCTAGCGGCAAAAAAGGCGAGCCTATCTCTCGTCAGTTACTTAGTTATTAATAATATAATTAATAGTGAACAATTAGCCGCCGATGCATCAGAATACTTTGGCCTACCCTATTTAGATATAAACGCAGTTGATCTTGCCTCCCTACCACTTAAAACTTTAAACGAATCACTCATTCGCAAACACAACACGTTGCCACTTTTTGTCAGAGGTAAAACCCTATTTCTTGCGTTTTCTGATCCATGCCAACCAGTTGCCTTAGATGAAATCCAATTTCATAGCCAACTACATCCACAAATTATCATAGTAGAAGAAAGCAAACTGGCGAAAGCCATAGAAATTTGTCTTGAAGCATCTGATACTTCAATGGCAGAACTCATAGAAGTCCAGACTGACAACTATGGTGAATCAACTCCCTATGCGGATATTGCGACTAATAACTCAGAAATAGATGATGCGCCTATCGTGCGCTTTGTGAATAAGATCTTATCGGATGCTATAAAGAAAGGCGCCTCTGATATCCATTTGGAGCCGTATGAAAAAGAATTTAGAATTCGATTTAGAACGGATGGCATGCTCTATCAGATTCCCAGCCCACCTTCAGCTATGGCCAATAGAATTATCTCTAGACTAAAAGTCATGGCTAAAATGGACATTTCGGAACATAGAATTCCCCAAGATGGGCGTATCAAAATTACATTAACTAAAACCAATCCTATCGATTTTAGGGTAAATTGCTGCCCCACTCTCTTCGGCGAAAAAATGGTCTTGAGAATACTAGATTCTAACAATGCTCAAATAGGCATCGAAAAACTAGGTTTTGAGCAAGAGCAAGAACAATTATTTAAATCTGCTATCAACAAACCCTATGGCATGATTTTAGTCACTGGACCCACCGGTAGTGGCAAAACAGTCACTTTGTATACAGCTCTCAATATATTGAATCGTATTGAGCAAAATATTTGTACTGCTGAAGATCCCGTTGAGATTTCAGTCAATGGTATCAACCAAGTGAATGTTAACGTAAAAACAGGGTTAACCTTTGCCACTGCCTTACGATCCTTTTTACGCCAAGACCCTGACATTATCATGGTTGGTGAAATAAGAGACTTAGAAACAGCAGACATTGCTGTCAAAGCCGCACAAACTGGTCATTTAGTACTATCCACTTTACATACGAACGATGCACCGCAAACTTTAAATCGACTCATGCAAATGGGCATAGAACCTTACAATATTGCCTCTGCAATTATATTAATCATTGCACAACGCTTAGCAAGACGCTTATGTCCCTTGTGCAAAAAACACGTTAATTATCCGAAGTCCCTGCTAATTTCCGCTGGTTTTGCGCTTGAAGATGTTGACGCTCTCAAACTCTATGGGGCTGTCGGTTGTGATAATTGTTCCGCTGGTTATAAAGGTCGTATTGGTATCTATCAAACGATGACTCTAAGTGACCCCATGCGAAACTTGATTTTAACCGGCGGTAATGCAGAACAAATAACAAACCTTGCCGATCAAGAAGGCGTAAAGAATCTACGTGCGTCTGGTTTATACAAAGTTAAAATGGGCATTACGAGTCTGGAGGAAGTTGATCGAGTGACTAAGGAATAAGCATGATAAATTCCTCAGAAACACTAACCCTAGACTATGCATGGAGAGGAATTGATCAGCTAGGCATGCATCATGAAGGTGTCATCTCAGCTAAAAGCTTATTACTTGCAAAAGTAAGTTTAAGGGGTCAAGGTTACACCCTGGCTCATATCGCTTTAAAGACAAAGCCACTGCTTAATATAAAACGTAAGCAAATCTCTAAAATTGAAATAACTATTTTTATCCGACAATTATCTACCTTATTCAATGCAGGCATTCCCTTAGTACAAGCGATCACTATTATTAGTCATGGTCATGACAATGCAAGTATGCGCACTTTATTATCTAGCATTAAAGATGATCTTGAAAAGGGCGAAACCTTTGCAGAAACCCTAAAGAAATCCCCGCAATATTTCGATACATTATTTTGTAATCTAATAGAAGTGGGGGAGCATGCGGGTGTCTTAGAAACATTACTCGATAAAATAGCCAGTTATCAAGAAAAGTCAGATTTGCTTAAAAAGAAAGCGCTCAAAGCGTTGACCTACCCTTTAGCTGTAATGACCACTGCATTAATTGTTACCTCAATATTATTAATCTTTGTAGTACCCATCTTTAAGGATATGTTCAAAAGTTTTGGCGCAGAGTTACCCGTATTTACACAATGGATAGTGGATCTATCAGAAATTATTATTAATGACGGCTGGATACTTTTATTGCTTATACTGATTTGTGCGTATGCGTTTAACTATTTTAAAAAACACTCTGAGGCCTTTAATTACTTCATCGATAAAAGCTTGCTTAAGTTACCGATTATAAACCCATTGATTAATAAAGCATTTATTGCTCGATTCACCCGCACCTTAGCGACCTTATCTGCGGCCGGCGTCCCAATAGTCGATGCCTTACAATTAGTTGCCGGCACTTGTGGCAATCGTGTCTATTACAATGCCCTATTAGCCATTAGAGAAGATGTGGCAACGGGGCAGCAACTCCAATATGCCTTACAAAAAACCCATCTCTTTCCCCACTTAGTACAACAAATGATCGCTATTGGTGAAGAATCTGGAGAACTCGATTATATGCTCAGCAAAATTGCCGAATTTTACGAGGCAGAGGTTGATAACTTTACTGACAACTTAAGCGCCTTAATGGAGCCCATTATTATGATTATATTAGGCTTATTAATTGGAGGATTAGTGGTCGCCATGTACCTACCTATATTTAAGATGGGATCAGCCATCAACTAATCTATCAGAGCCTATTCCTAGCCACATAACACCCTTTATTAAAGTTCTACGTGCTATACTTTTATGTATAAACAGCTATAACTCTATCTAAAATACCCCATGCTCACCTTATTACAAGAACTTGATAGTTCACTCAATAATACTTACTTTTTATATTTTGTAGTTGGCACCATTGGTTTAATAGTGGGCAGTTTTCTTAATGTGGTTATTTACCGTTTACCCATAATGCTTCAAACAAGTTGGCGAGAAGAATGTCAGATCTTTTTAGACATTAAATCTGAAATATCCACGCCCAAAACTGTCTTTAATTTAGCATTACCCCATTCACATTGTCCTACTTGTAAATGCCCTATTAAGCCTCATCAAAATATACCTGTTTTAAGCTATCTATTTTTAAAAGGCCGTTGTGCAAATTGCTCAGCAGCCATTTCCATGCGCTATCCAGTCATTGAAGTGTTAACGGCTTTATTATCCATTTTAATGGCCTTACATTTTGGGTATTCAATTCAAACTTTATTTGCTCTGATACTTATTTGGTCACTGATTTGTTTGAGCTTTATTGATATAGACCACCAACTATTGCCCGACAACATCACCCAACCTCTGCTTTGGATCGGCTTATTATTAAGCGTATTTCATATTTTTAGTGATGCTTCATCGAGTATCTTTGGCGCTATTTTCGGTTACTTAAGTCTATGGACTGTTTTTAAAGTATTTAAGCGTCTAACCGGTAAAGACGGCATGGGTTATGGTGATTTTAAATTACTCGCTGTGTTTGGCGCTTGGTTAGGCTGGCAAACTTTACCGCTGATCATATTATTATCTTCATTGGTGGGTACCGTTATCGGACTCATCATGATATCTCTGGGTAAAAGAGAACATTCAACCCCTTTCCCATTTGGCCCCTACTTGGCAATTGCGGGATTATTAGCGCTTTTATGGGGCCCTGAACTGAATCAATTTTATTTTTCGTCATTTGGTTTGTAGACAGATGTTAAAGATTGGCTTAACCGGTGGCATTGCTTGTGGTAAAACTACCGTTACCCTTTTATTTCAAGAACACAACGTGCCTATTATTGACGCCGATGTTATAGCACATGAATTAGTGGCTGTTGGTCAACCTGCACTAAGTTCAATCAGTGAACTTTTTGGAGAGCGTGTCATCAAAAGTGATGGCTCTTTAAACAGGGCTATTTTAAGAGATATTATTTTTAATAGCAGTGAAGAAAAACATAAACTAGAGCGCATACTTCACCCGCTTATTCACCAAACTATACTAAACCAAGTCAGTTTATTAACCAGCCCTTATTGTATTATTTGCATCCCTTTATTATTTGAAACGAAATGGTCACATCTTGTTGATAGAGTACTCGTTATTGACTGCCCGATTGAAACTCAAGTGAGTAGACTTCAACAGCGAGATGGCATGTCTCTTGAGGTCATAAATAGTATTATTAGTAGTCAAGTATCCAGAAGCTATAGACTTGAACATGCAGATGATCTTATAGATAATACAAATACGCAGGATGTGCTTGCGGAAGATGTTAAAAAACTGCACAATTTATATGTTACTAAAAGCAATTGCTAGGATAAATTTTTTGTGAATACCGCCATAACTTATGAATTTCCACTCAATGAAAAAATACGTGTTTTCATAAGACTCGAACACCTGTTCAATCAATTTATCTACTTCTCAGCTAACCCTAATATGAATGACAAGCGCGCAGCCATTAGCGTGCTATTAGACATTATGTCTATCTTCAAACGCACTGATATAAGATCTGAAGTTTTAAAAGAACTGACGCGTCAAAATACAATTCTTAAAAAGATTGCGAACAGCGAAGGCGTGAATAAAGTCAAACTTCAATCAATTCTTGACCAATTAGATGAAATAACTAAAAAGTTGCACGGCTTAAGTGAAAAAATGAGCGTTTCTAGTACAAAAAACAATCTTCTTCAGAATATTGCTCAACGCAGCTCGATACCTGGCGGAAGTTGTTCATTTGACGTCCCCGAATATCATTATTGGCTAAGCCAAAACGATGCCATTTGTATCAAGGATCTTGAAGCTTGGAGCAAACCGTTTATGAAAATCAATACGGCTATCGAGTATATATTGAACTTTATTCGCAACAGTTGTTCACCGGAACCCCAAACAGCTGTGGCGGGGTTCTTCCAAATTGCCTTAGATCAAAATCAGCCTTTTCAACTGATCAGTGTAGAGATTGATCAATCTTTGCCTTATTATGCGGAGATCAGTGGAGGCAAACACCGATGCAATATTCGTTTTATGGAAATCAGTCCAGAAAATGGCTCACCCACTCAAAGTGTACAAGATATACCTTTTAGTCTAACGCGCTGTTTATTCTAATGACCTCTCTAAAAGCGCCCCTCACCGTTAAATGCCCAACTTGCAAATGCGATGTTGTTTGGAGCCCAGAAAGCTTTTTCAAACCTTTCTGTAGCGATCGTTGCCGCTTAATCGATTTAGGCGAATGGATTATGGAAGATAAAAGAATCCCTGGTGAAACGCTAGAAATAGATATCAATGAAACTGATGATTTCTTCTACCAATAAATAATTTACTGAGGCGACTCACTATCACGTCGATTACAATTCGAAGGTAATAACTATGTGTCTAGCCTTACCCATGCAAATTACCAAGATTGAGGCCAATACAGCTCAATGTATAACGCATGGCGTTATGAGAAACGTCAGTTTAACGCTGTTACAAGACGACGATATCCAAATTGGAGACTATGTATTAATTCATGTGGGCTACGCCATACAAAAGATATCCGAAGCCGAGGCCTTGTCTACTTGGGAATTAATTGACCAAATGCAAGCTGAGGATGACCTTCATGCATGAACTGTCTTTATGTGAAAACTTGTTGGACCAAGTCATAAAAATAGCTCAGCAACATCAAGCAAAAAACATAGAATCTATTACGCTTAATCTAGGGCCATTAGCGGGTGTTGAACCGCTATTACTTGACAATGCCTTTAAGATTCTCAAAATAGATACAGTCGTCGCAAACGCTCAACTCATTATAAACAGCACCCCCATCATAATTCGGTGCCAACAATGTGGTGAACAATCAAGCGCTACCAATAATTACTTAGTATGCCCATCGTGTCAGAGTAATGATACGCAATTGATCAGTGGCGACGAATTAACACTAGCCAGTGTGGCTTTATATACTGCAACTTAATGAATCATTTATTATAAGGTAACTCTATGTGCAATACCTGTGGCTGTAATGTTACACCTGGCAATCAAACTTTAATCCAGAACGAAAAGCCCAAAGAGGGATTAACGACTATTTCTGTATTACAAAATCTGCTCACGCACAACAATACTCAAGCAGACCATAACCGAGCGCACTTTGACACAGAAAAAGTATTAGTTATTAATTTAATGTCCTCCCCAGGTTCTGGTAAAACATCTTTGCTAGAATCTACCATCAAACAGCTAAAAGAGTCATTATCCATTGCTGTGATTGAAGGTGATCTTGAAACTGAGAATGACGCACAACGTATCCAGGCACAAGGTGTTCCTGCCTATCAAATTACGACAGGGACAGCCTGTCATCTTGATGCGCATTTGATTCATAACGTTTTACATCACATGCCTCTAAAAGGTTTGGATTTATTGTTCATAGAGAATGTAGGCAACTTAGTCTGCCCTGCTAGCTTTGATTTAGGTCATCATCGTAATGTCGTCTTATTATCAGTTACTGAAGGTGATGATAAACCTTCAAAATACCCCGTCATGTTTAAAGCAGCAGATCTAGTGCTTATTACTAAGACAGACTTATTACCCTATTTGGATGATTTCTCAATCGATAACGCGAAGCAAAATGTGCATAATCTTGCAAATAATGCACCTACTCTCACTGTCAGTGCTAAAAATAATCAAGGGATGGATGAGTGGATATCATGGTTAAAATCACAAATAAACCAGCACCAAGTACTATTAAGTAACCATCAAACCCAAAAGCCCAAGGTGCAACAAGACGGCGCTTTACTACACGCAAAGGCGACGCCCCATAAGTTTTACCCTGTTAAAACGCATCAACAATAATTCAGTATGGCAACGGATGCAAAACAGTTACTGCAACGTATTAATGACTTAGCCATCACAAAAAAGGTACGTATCATTAATGTGTGTGGCGGCCATGAACGTTCCATCACTCACGCAGGTTTACGCTCACTTTTACCCAACACCATAGTGCTAATACCCGGACCCGGTTGTCCAGTATGCATTTGTCCCGAAGAGGACATTTATCAAGCTATTCAAATTGCTCTGAACGAAGCCGTTGTTTTACTCGCATTCGGCGATTTATTTAGAGTGCCCATTAATACAGCTATCAATAATATTCGCACCTTAGAGCAAGCTAAAGCATCTGGGGCAGACATTAGGCCCATAGCCTCACCTACCGAGGCTGTTGCTATTGCACGGGCAAATCCAGACCAAACGATCGTCTTCTTTGTTGCGGGTTTTGAAACTACTTGTGCGCCTGTCGCGGCCATGCTTTTTGATGGTATTCCCAGCAATTTATTATTACTTATGAGTGGTCGATTAACATGGCCGGCCGTTGCTTTATTACTCAACTCAGATAATGTAACTTTTGATGCACTCATTGCCCCTGGACATGTAGCGACCATTATGGGATCTAATCAATGGAATTTCGTTTCCCATCAACATCATATTCCAACCGCTGTGGCGGGATTTACACCTGAGAGTTTGCTCATGGCGATTTACTCAGTCTTACGACAACACATTGAAGGTAAAGTATTTATAGATAATTGCTATCCGCAAGTTGTTAATGCAGCCGGTAATACAAAGGCACAACAATTATTAACATCCTGTTTTAGGGTTATTGATGCGCCGTGGCGTGGCATAGGGTGCATTCCAAATTCAGGTTATGAGCTGTGTGCTGAATTTGATGCTCATAATGCAAGACTTCACTTTCCTAGTTATGCGGATGAGGCCCGTAAAAAAGCCGGCATTATGCCTCCCGGTTGTGATTGTGCAAAAGTTATACTGGGACAAATAAAGCCCAACGAATGTCGTTTATATGGGGAAAGCTGTGTGCCTAGAAACCCTATTGGGCCATGCATGGTTTCTGAGGAAGGTGCGTGTCGAATATGGTGGTCTTCTGGTGTAAAAGGGGCAAGATGACTCATATACCCCAAGAGGCTATACACCTAAAAATACTCGGTAGAGTTCAAGGTGTAGGATTTAGACCTTTTGTAAAGCAGTTAGCCCAGCAACACAATATCACTGGCTGGGTTAGAAACCAAGGCAGTGTGGTTGAAATAGTGGCAGAAGGTAGCCTTAAAGAACTCTCTTACTTTAAAGAACAGTTAATCACTAAAGCGCCCACCAATGCGCGCATCAAAGAATTGACTACTGCACAACTGCCTACTCAGCACTATACTGAATTTACTGTACTCACTAGTCAAAATACCCCCCTCACTGCCCCACATATTCCACCGGATTACAGCCTCTGTGATGCCTGTTTATTAGAATTGAAGTCACCCACTAATCGTCGATATCTGCATCCATTTATCAATTGCACGCAGTGTGGTCCTAGATACACGATCATGCATCAACTTCCCTATGATCGTAAAGCAACCAGCATGGAAAACTTTGAGATGTGTCAAAACTGTCTCCAAGAATATACCGACCCCACTGATCGTCGCTACCATGCTCAAGCTTTATCCTGTCCAGAATGCGGTCCTATACTGATTTTTTATCAAAATGATCTCATTATCAAAGGGAATGAGCCTGCCTTATCAGCTACGATTACAGCATTGAAAGCAGGCTCAATTTTGGCGATAAAAGGCATTGGCGGCTACCATTTATGTTGTTTAGCTAGCTCCGCGTCAGCTGTATCGACATTACGCGAAAGGAAACGCCGCCCTTCTAAACCCTTCGCTGTTATGATCCCCGTAAAAAATAAGGATAACAATGACATAGATGCTATTCATCACTATGCCAATCCTACACCCCTAGAAATACAACAATTGACATCCCCTGAAAGGCCCATCGTACTAATTAGAAAACGAAACAATACACGCATAGTTGAACAAGTAGCTCCGTGTCTGGATGAAATAGGCTTTATGCTGCCCTATTCACCTTTACATCATCTACTACTAGCGGGGGTGGCAGAACCCTTAGTTATGACCTCAGCTAATATCAGCGGCGAACCTGTATTACTGAACACTACAGAAGTAGAGCAACGCTTAGGCCGCATTGCGGATGCGTTTTTACACCATGATCGTCCCATATTAAGAACCGCAGAAGATAGTGTTTATAGGATCATTGCCAACCATCCACAACCCATACGGTTAGGTCGAGGCATTACTCCTTTAGAATTTGAACTAGACTTTACTTTGCCTAAGCCACTCCTGGCCGTAGGGGGCGAATTTAAAAACACCATTGCACTCGCTTGGGAGAATCGCGTTGTTATTTCTCCGCACATTGGGGATCTAGGTTCACCCAGAAGTATTGAAGTCTTTGAAGCAACCATTGCTGAGCTCAGCAAGCTTTATGGCATAGAAATCCATGAGATTATTTGTGATGCCCACCCAGACTATCACTCTAGTCGATGGGCTCATCAATCAGGGCTGAGTGTCCACACCGTATTTCACCATCACGCACACGCGTCTGCCTTATTTGCAGAACACAAAGTCAACAATGAAGACCTGTTAGTTTTCACCTGGGATGGCACTGGATATGGGCCAGATAAAACCTTTTGGGGGGGCGAAGGCTTATTGGGGCAACCCGGAAATTGGCAACGTGTCAGCTCCTTTAAACCGTTTCGTTTACTTGGCGGGGAAAAAGCCGCGCTAGAACCATGGCGAACTGCACTGAGTGTGTGTTGGGAAATCGATCAAGACTGGTCTGACTGCCCTTATGAATCTAATTTACTAAAACAAAGTTGGCAGAAACAAATAAATTCCCCTGTGTCCACTTCAGTGGGGCGATTATTTGACGCCGCCAGCGCGATCTTACAGCAAGTGTATAAAGCTGACTTTGAAGGTCATGCCCCTATGTATTTAGAAGCCCGTGCTAATAACACCATGGGAATGAGTATCGAATTACCTTTAACGAATGCGTCACGAAATCTGTGGGAATGTGATTGGTCACCTTTAATTGCGTTATTACAAGACACAAACTTAAGCGTCCAAGAAAAAGCGAGTGCCTTTCATACCAGTCTTGCCAATGCATTAGTTAAACAAGTTGAGCAGATCAATAAAGACAGGGATTTTAAAGCGGTAGGTTTAACAGGTGGGGTATTCCAAAATCGCTTACTAACAGAACAAGTACAACGATTATTATCAGAAGCAGGATATACGGTGTATTTACCCCAACATATACCCGGCAATGATGCAGGCTTAAGCTACGGGCAAATAATTGAGGCGGGATATAGAGACTCAAAGCAAAAGTAGCAACCTTAGATAGATTGCTACTTCTTAAATTGACTTACTCTTTAAACGCAATTAAATATTAACGCGTTTTTCTAACTCTTCTTGAGTCAAATGGCGAACATCTTCACCTTTGATCATAAACACTAAATGTTCACAAATGTAACACGCATGATCACCAATACGCTCTAAGGCACGTACTGTCCAAAGCACATCCAATGTACGCGTAATGTTTCTTGGATCTTCCATCATTTTAGTGATTAATTGACGCAGTATACTGTCGTACTCGCGGTCTACATTGATATCTAAAGCGGTAATAGTAGCTACAGTATCAACAGACATTCTAGCGAATGCATCTAATGAATCATGTAACATACCTTTCACTAAAACGGCCATGTGCTCTAATTCATAAGGTGAAATTCTAGAATCAGAATCATTCAATTTGATGGCCAATTCAGCGATTTTTTCAGCTTTATCGCCAACTCTTTCAATCTCATGAATGATCTTGATCACTGTAATCAACAATCTTAAGTCAAATGCAGTGGGCTGTCTTAACGCTAAAATCTGCGTACATTCGTGATCGATAGCACTCTCAAGCGCATCCACATCGTTATCTTGTTTAATGACTAATTCAGCTAATTCAATGTTACCTGTTGTGTACGCTTCAATAGCTAATTCTATTTGGCGCTCAACAAGCCCACCCATGATTAATACTTTGTTACGAATATCTTCTAGCTCGTTATTAAAGCGTTCGGATATGTGATGACCTATTTTAGTATTGTCCATTGCTTACTCCTAAATTAACCATACCGACCGGTAATGTAATCTTCTGTTTGTTTTTTTACAGGATTAGTGAAAAGCTCGCTGGTTGTACCCATTTCGATCAAATCACCCATATACATAAATGCTGTGTAATCAGACACACGAGCGGCCTGTTGCATATTATGTGTCACGATAACAATGGTATATTTTTCTTTCAACTCATTGATCAACTCTTCAATCTTTAAAGTTGATATGGGATCAAGCGCAGAAGCAGGTTCATCTAATAATAAAACTTCTGGCTCGATAGCAATCGCACGTGCAATCACTAACCGTTGTTGTTGACCACCCGACATGCCCAAGGCATTATCATTCAGACGATCTTTCATTTCGTCCCATAATGCCGCGCCTCTTAAAGAATTCTCAACGGTTTCCTCTAAGACTTGCTTATCGTTAATCCCTTGAATTCTTAAGCCGTAGGCCACGTTTTCAAAGATTGATTTAGGAAACGGATTTGGCTTCTGAAACACCATACCCACGCGTCTACGTAAAGCCGCTACATTAACAGACTTATCATAGATGTTTTCGCCGTCAAGTAGAATCTTGCCTTCAATTCTAGCGCTATCAACCAAATCATTCATGCGGTTGATGCAACGTAATAAAGTTGATTTACCACAACCACTGGGGCCGATGAATGCAGTTACTTTTTTCTTTGGCATTTCCATATTAATGCCATGTAACGCTTGTTTTTCACCGTAAAAAAGATTGAGATTCTCAACTTTTAGACAAGTTTCATTAGACTCGTCCTGGGTGCCTTTGTTACGAATAACAGAGCTCATATCAATTGCGTGTGTACGTATTTGTTCTGACATTTGATTAACCTTCCAAAGCGCGATATTTTTCTCGCAAGTTATTTCTTATCACAATTGCAGCCAAATTAAGACCTACAATAACTAAAACCAACAATAATGCTGTTGCGTAAACCAACGGTCTAGCGGCTTCAACGTTAGGACTCTGAAATCCAACGTCATAGATATGAAAGCCTAAGTGCATAAACTTTCTATCTAAATGTAAAAAGGGGAAATTACCATCTAACGGTAAAGTCGGTGCCAGTTTAACCACACCCACCAACATCAGCGGTGCTACTTCCCCTGCAGCTCTTGCTACCGCTAAAATCAAACCCGTCATCATAGCTGGGCTCGCCATAGGTAAAACCGTCAACCACAAGGTTTCTAATTTTGTTGCCCCTAAGGCTAAACTACCTTCACGAATCGAACTGGGGATACGTGCTAAACCTTCTTCAGTCGATACAATAACTACCGGTAACGTCAGTAGAGCTAAGGTAATCGAGGCCCACAATAAACCGGGAGTACCATAGACAGGCGCAGGTAAAGATTCTGGGAAGAATAAACGATCGATGTTACCGCCAAGAATATAAACAAAGAATCCTAAACCGAACACCCCGTAAACCACTGATGGCACACCGGCTAAGTTATTAACCGCGATTCTAATTAAACGGGTCACAAAACCTTGCTTTGCATACTCGCGTAAATACACCGCAGCAATAACACCAAAAGGCGTCACGATAACTGACATCATCATGACCATCAATACGGTACCGAAGATGGCAGGGAAAATACCGCCCTCAGTATTCGCTTCTCTAGGATCATCCGTTAAAAACTCAATCACCTTAACAACATAGTGCTTCATCTTAGCAAACACAGACATTGAATTAGGCTGATAAACACGCACTATCTTAGCTAAAGAAATTTTAACTTGCGTGCCGTTTTCAGTCTCAGCCACCAGAGAGGCTTTTCTGATTCTTTGATATAAATCCGCTAACGTAACTTGATAAGCTTTATAAGAAACATCATAAGCCGCTTTATCATCGGCAATGCTTTGTTTAGCCGCATCATCAAAACGATTTTCTAATTCTAACTTACGTTGCTTAAGCCTTAATTTCTCAAGACCGTAGTTAATGGCACCAATTTCTTTTTTCTCTAAATGAGCAATCTCTTTAAATAAATCAGCCGCTTCTTGTAATTTAGCTTGTAGTACCGGCATAGCGTCAGCACCCGAAGCCAATACTTGACCTGATTCTTTAACCTCAACCAAATGCCCGTAAAAGTTACCCCACTCACGGCGCTCAACCACAATTAAGTCGTCAGGCTCTGTTTGTTCTTTTACGTTACGCTCTTCTATCCACATAAAGTCTGTACCCGTGATATCACGGTTACCGACTTTAACTAAATATTGCACTAAGGTATCTTCATTATCAGCCATTTTATGGCCAGTTGATTTAGCCATTGCCGCAGGCGTTATGCTGGTATCAACCTTCTCACCGATAATGACACGTTCTGGCTTATTTTCTTCTTGATAAAGAAACTTCACAACTTGTGATGGCCAGAAATGCCCAATACCTCTAGCGGTTACTAATCCTAAAATACCCACCACCATCAGCATACACACACTGACAGCTGCAGCATTTAGCCATATCCAAGGGGTGCCACTTTTAAACCATGTCTTAATCATAATGAGCTATATTTTTCACGTAGACGCTGACGAATAATTTCAGCTAAAGTATTAAAAACAAAGGTGAAGGTAAACAACACCAATGCAGCTAAAAACAACACGCGGTAATGAGTACTATCTACAGCAGATTCAGGCATTTCAACCGCAATGTTTGCCGCTAATGTTCTTAAACCTTGAAACACACTTAGATCCATTACAGGGGTATTACCCGTTGCCATCAATACAATCATCGTTTCACCGACAGCACGACCCAAACCAATCATAACGGCAGAGAAAATACCGGGACTGGCCGTTAATAAAACGACCTTCGTCATAGTTTGCCAAGTGGTTGCACCTAAGGCTAAAGAGCCCACGGTAAGATGTTTAGGCACACTAAAAATAGCATCTTCAGCAATCGAATAAATAGTAGGAATTACAGCGAATCCCATGGCTATACCCACGACTAGAGCATTTCTTTGATCGTAGCCAATACCCAATTCTGTTTTAAACCAATCACGCAACGTGCCATGGAACAAATACGCTTCTAAAGGGATACTGATAGTCACTGCCAGCCAACCACTCATAAGAATAACGGGGACTAAAATAGCAGACTCATACCCTTCTGGGATTTGCTCTAAGATTGACTTGGGTAAAAATTGCCACGCATACGAGAACGCAATAACAGCAATCGGTACGAATATTAAGATGGAGAATAAGCCGGCTAAATACTCTTCAATAATAGGTGCCAACCATAAACCCGCTAAGAAACCTAAAATAACAGTGGGTAAAGCGCCCATTAATTCAATAGTCGGTTTTACATATTGACGCATTTTAGGCGTCATAAAATACGCGGTATAAATAGCGCCCATTAAAGCCAATGGCATCGCGACTAACATCGCATAAAACGCAGCTTTTAAGGTACCGAACACTAAAGGGGTTAAGCTGTATTTAGGTTCAAAATCAGAGTTAGCAGAAGAGGACTGCCAAATGTAATCCGGTTTAGCATAACTTTCGTACCAAACCTCTTGCCACAATGACTGTATAGACACTTCAGGATGTTTATTCTCAACATTCCAAGACTTCATTTGTCCGTCAGCTTCTTCAACTAACACCGCATTCGCTCTAGGCGATAAAGCCGCAGCAGTCGGTGTGCTATCACCCAGTGACTCTTTAATTAACTGTCTTTCAGAGGTTGAATGATAAACACCTAAGACATTAGAGGCATCAACCGTAGAAAAACCCTTACGACGCTGTTCTGGGTTGATATAAAGCACCGCTTTATCGGAGACTTTAAACGCTCTTATTTTTTCTAACTTAAAGCTGTTACGCTCACTTCTGACCTTACTCCATTGCGTCACTAAGCCAGAAGAATCACCTACCATCAACGATAAATCACCGTTTAAAAAGGCACTGCTTGTAACTGATTGACCCGACTCTACCATCGATTGTTCGTTGATTAAGACCGGCGCCGTTTTTTCAGTAATATTAATAACCGCCAAAATACCATCAGTATTAAAGAGATAAAGATTAGCTTCATCCTTATCGATTAAAATCTTATTCACTTTATGTGCAGAGACAGCATCAACAATGGCATCTGTGCGTGTTAACGTCGCTTCATCTGAGAATAATGATTGCTCTTTCTCAAAATGAACTAAGCGAATTTTAGAGTTACCCTCAGCATCTACTGCTGTTTTAGCAACGACGGTGCTGGATTTGTCACCGATTTTAACGGCCACATTTTCTAAACTGGCCCCTGTATCATCAATCACCAGCGGGGCTTCACCCATGGGGTACGATAAAGACGGCGTAATAACGCGTACATTATTAGGATAAGACACTTTATATTGATGCTTTACGATAACGACCTTACCATCTGATAAACCGTATATCACCGCACCTTCATCAATAGGACTACCCTGTGAAAAGCTCACAATTTTAGAACCTTCAGGGATTTTTACAGATTCGCTAAGAATCGTTTGACCGGTTGCAAGGGTAAAGAACACCACCTGCCCCGCATCAGTAAATCGGGCACCGACTTCATTTTGCTCTTCAATTTCGAGTAATACGGTTTTACCTAACTTAGATTCAGGCACACTGTATTGAGCAATCGGCTCTGCAGACGCAGATATAAAAAGTGGATAAACCACATACAGTAAATAAAAGAATATGAGTGCAATCGCAAAAATGATGCCTAAACCACCTGCAATCACCCCATAGCGAGCTGCTAAATCTTTAAAAAGCCGCCATCTCTCATGGACACTACCCGAGGAAAGCAACAAAGTTGAGGAAGCATTATTTTGATTATTCATTTTAGACATGCATGTTTATGATATTGATATGTGACGCTATTAAATTTCACACAAAAAAATGGCCAAGCTATGTATTTACGCATCAGTCTTGGCCAGTTTTATAACTTTTACATTCGAAGTGTCACTGAGATGCTCATAAAAACATCTCAATGCCAGTGCATCCTTGCAACCCTACTTCCAACTATTCAGTATTGCTATTATCGTAGAATTACTTGATTGTGTTAAGCGCTTTTTCTACAACTTTAGCAGGTAATGGAATATATCCATCTTTAATAACCACTTGTTGACCTGATTTAGATAACACTAATTTGATAAATTCGTTTTCTAAAGGGGCTAAAGGTTGGTTTGGTTTTTTGTTTACGTAAACGTACAAATAACGTGTTAATGGGTAAGAACCATTTAAAGCGTTTTCTGGAGTTGCTTCAACATACGCTTGGCCTTCTTTCTTAGCTAAAGGCACCATACGTACGCCAGAAGTTGTGTAACCCATACCTGAGTAACCAATACCGTTAACTGATGAAGTTACAGATTGAACCACAGAAGCAGAACCTGGTTGCTCGTTTACGTTGCTTTTAAAATCGCCTTTACATAAAGCGTGTTCTTTAAAGTAACCGTAAGTACCTGATACAGAGTTACGACCGTATAATTGGATTGATTTAGAACCCCATGCGCCTACGCCTGCATCACCCCAAGTTTCGATATCAGCAGAGTGACCACATTTTAAAGTAGTAGAGAAAATAGCGTCTACTTGTGGGATTGATAAACCTTTGATTGGGTTGTCTTTATTAACTAATACTGCTAAAGCGTCAACAGCAACAGGAATTGCAGTGGGTTTATAACCGTATTTATCTTCGAAAGCTTCTAACTCGTCGTCTTTCATTTCACGGCTCATTGGACCTAGGTTTGAAGTACCTTCAGTTAAAGCTGGGGGCGCAGTAGAAGAACCTGCTGCTTGAATTTGAATATTAACGTTTGGATATTCGCGATTAAACTCTTCCGCCCATAAAGTCATTAAGTTAGCTAAGGTATCAGAACCCACACTCGATAAGTTACCCGCGATGCCGCTCGCTTTTTGATAAGCAGGAACAGCCGCTTCAACTGTTTGAACTGCAACAGCAGAAGTAGAAGCTAAAGTTGCAGCCGCAAAGCCCATAGCAACAAATAGCGATTTAGATTTAAAAGACAATTTTATCATTACATCTCCAATAATTAATTTTTACAATTTCTATTAACCAACGATTCAATCATACAGGCATTATATGACAAGATTATGAATATGCCTTAATATTGATAATGCATTGTGACTCTCATGACAGTATCACTATATTGAGTCGGCCATTAAACCAGTTGCTTTACATAATTAATTGACACTAAAGTCGCACAATCTGCCCCCAAATGACTCCAATCATCAGGTAGATCCATTCTAACCAAGGTAGACGTAGGTAATATTTTTTCCCTATCAGGCAACGCAGCAACCCCAACTAAATTAATCAAAAGATGCTCTAATTCTGGATTATGCCCCACCAATAAGACCGCTTTTGCAGTTTTAGGGCACTCAGCTAAGACCCCCTTAATTCGTTCAATACTTTCTTGATATATACGTTTATCTTGCACGATATTAAGCGCAGATAAACCTAATTCTTGCTGTATGATTTTTATCGTTGATAGCGCTCTATTAGCGGGTGAAGTCACTAAATAATCAGGCGTTAATTGTTGCTCTAACAACCACGCACTTAAACGCTTCAGATCTTGCTTGCCACGCTTCTTTAAGGGTCGATCGAAATCATCTACCGCCAAATCACGATCTGACTTACCATGCCTCAACAACCACAACTCTCTACTCATTCATTTGCCCTCTTATTCTCTAAATAAACTCATTGTCACAACAACATACTGAAAAATTGTTACACTGTCATTAAATGTTAATACTTGATTATTATTATGAGCGGATATTTTTATCACGAATGCCTAGAATGCCATGCAATTACAATTTGATCTACCATCAAACTTAAACGCTGATAAATTTATTGCTTTATTAAGCGAGAAAGCGTCTATCGAATTAAGTGGCAAGCAATATACGATTAAAACCTATTACGATAGTTTTGATTGGCGACTCTTTAAAAACGACATCACTTGTGAGATGAATCGTTCTAAATCTAGCGCCTTATTATCCTTAAAACATATCAAAAATGATACGCTAATAGCCAGTACTGAACTTAAAGATGTCCCATCCTTTAGCCATCAATTTTCTTCAGAAATAATCAGTAATCATCTAAAACCGCTGTTAGAAATGCGGGCCTTAATTCCTGTTTGTACACTGGATTATGAATGTTTTCATATCAGCATTTTAAATAGTGACAATAAAACGGTATTGCGCTTAGAGATTCAACAACACGAATTATTCAACAACCGTTTACTTCTGCAGCCGATTAAAGGTTATAACAAATATACCGAACAAATTGTAAGCCTCATCACAAAAGAATTTGATTGTGTTCCGGCTAAGCAACCCACGTTAACCATCGCTCTTAAACTACAAGGCCGAAAACCTAATGATTATTCGTCTAAATTAAATATCAATTTAGATCCGTTTATGCGCGCAGATATTGCCGTTAAACACATTTACAGCCATTTATTAAAAGCTATTAAAGACAATGAACAAGGTACCATAGCGAATACCGACAGTGAGTTTCTGCATGATTTTAGAGTAGCCGTTCGCAGAACGCGCTCTGGTATCAGCCAACTAAAAGGACTCATCCCTGATAGCACGAATGCCTACTTCTCAGAATTCTTTTCTTGGCTAGGGCAAGTTACAAGTAATACGCGAGATTTAGATGTGTATTTACTCGATTTTGAGCACTATAAAAATAGCCTACCCACCTCTATGCAGCAGGATTTAGATCCGTTGTATGACTTTTTACTCATCAAACAAAAAGTCACACAGAAAGAGCTCGCACTACATTTACGCTCACCGCATTATTTAACAAAGATATCTGAATGGGAACAATTTCTTAAAGAACAAGCCCCCACTACCGTTATCACTCCGAATGCTAAATTAGCAATTTATGAATTAGCCAATCAACGCATTTTAAAAAGTTATAAAAAAGTATTAAGAACAGGAAGTGAGATAAATGAGCATTCACCCAGTGAAGCTTTACATGACTTGAGAAAGTGTTGTAAAAAACTCCGTTACCTATTAGAGTTTTTCCAAAGCCTATATCCAGAAGAACAAATAAAAGCTTTTATTAAAAACTTAAAAGAACTGCAAGAAGTCTTAGGCAATTTTCAAGATTATGCAGTGCAAGAACATGCCCTTAAAGTATTCAGTGTCGAAATGCTAAACAACAATACGCCTGCCAATACGCTATTAGCGATAGGCGTATTAGTTCAAAACTTAGATAAACTTCGAATTGAAGCACGGAATGAATTTGCAGAACGCTTTACAGAATTTAAACACGAAGATAAACAACAAGCCTTTGAAACCTTATTCTCTAAAAAACTGAGACACAGCAGCTTTAATATATCAAGCTAAACCGTTCATGGTTCGACAAACTCACCACGAACGGCTGAATACACCGTTCGCCCTGAGCCTGTCGAAGCGTAAATTATTTAGTTAATTTCGCACTCAATTGTGCTGACCATTGGCCAAAGAAAGTCCCTACTACGATAGAGATAGACACCACTAATAAAGGGTTATCAATAGATATACCTAATAAAACATCAGGGGTTAATTTTTCTGGTGTTTGTAACAAATACGCAAAGGTAGAAGAATATCCTAATACACTCGCAGGGATAGTCGCTAACTGAGGAATATTAGCCGCTAAACATAATACTAATACGGCTACTGCAACTGTAATTGCCGCCATTACTGGGAAACCTAATACCGCATCCGCAGGAATTTTAGTTAATAATACCGCAGTGATCCAGGCCATGACAACACCAAAAATACCACACACTATAGTATTTACTAAAGCCTCTTTAGTAGCGCCTAAAAAGAAGTAAGCCGCCCAAGCAATCGTTGCCGCCCAAATAAAGAATAAGCCACTCGCAGGACCGACCGCTAAAAAAGTAGCCACACCCGAAAGACCTGCAATACTTAAAGATAGCGCTGTTAATTTATCCATTAAAAACCTCCAAATAATCGCCTCAACAAAATAATAAAGTTAAACCCCATAGTGAGGAATCTATGGTGTTAGTTTTTGTAACCGTAAAAGACTATACCCTATAACGCGGGATTGTTCTATAAGCGGTATTTAATGATGCATTATCTAAAATATCCAATCCAAAAAAAACGGCACTTAGAGTGCCGTTTTAGTCGCTTGATTATTTGAGATTAACTAAATCAAATAAATCTCAGCACATCCTTGTGTTTTGATATCACTTACCAATCTAACTGGATACGAGTTTCGATCATATCAAGATCTCCTTTATTCCATGCTCTAGTAGTACCATTAGAAGCCAAAACACCTGAAGCAGTTGTTTGTTTAGCAGCACTAGTATCAACATTGATGTCTAAAGCATGCACATAGTTAGCCATAAAACGGGTATGTGAATTTAAATACCAGTTTAAACCACCTTTAACAGTATCCGCACGACCGCCATTAATAGCGCCACTATTTAAGTTCATGTAATCATAACCTACCGCCAATTCCCATGCACCTAAGCCACCTTTCAGATCAAAATTATGAGTTGGTTTAATGCGACCCCAAGAACCTGTTTTAGCAGTATAGTTACGTGACTCACCGGTTAAAAAGTAAGTTGCATAACCGTAATAACCATTTAGAGATTCGTTTTTAGTGTACCCAGTTCCTGAAACGTCGGTTTGTATATATTCAGCCTGTGCAGAGAATGGGCCATAAACTACTGAAGATTCAGCGCCAAATCTTGTTAAATAATTAGCTTGGAATAATTTTGTAGTCCCACTATTCTGAGTCAAATTACCAGTAGTTAAAATACTAGTACGATCTACGTTTCCACCAATACCATTAGCAAAAATAACACCACCATTACTATATGATCCAGAACCTAAATAATTATTATTGATATTGATATATGATCCAGATGCACCTACATGTAAAAATTTAGTTTTACTTTCAAACCAAGGCGTACCAGCAACACGTGTATTGACTTCCCAACTAGTGTCACCGCCGCCGCCGTTACGATTCACACCACCATTCGTATTGATCGCACTACCTGTGCTACTTGTTAGTGAGTTATTACCATATGCATTGTATCCACCCACGCCTTCTGTTTGTAGTGACGATGCCACTAACCAACGATCTGCTGAATAATTAGCACCAATACCCAATTTATAGGTATTCAAGTTATCTACAAATGTATTAACTGCCATGTTACGTTCTATGAACGTTAAATATCGGTTGCTGGTTGCTTCTTCTAAACTGAATGGTTCTTTAAAGGCACCAAATTTAATAGAGAAGGGTTTCGAAAAGTTTTGACGTACATAAGCGTCAGTAATACCACCGGCATTTAAACCATTACCACGCGTGAAGTCGTATTCAAATTTATAATCAGTGTTTTTAAAGAAAGTACCCTCAATTCCTAAACGTCCACGACGTAAAGCAACACCATCATTCAATGCAATTGGCAATCCAGTACTACTTAAGTAACCGTTACCACCGATACCTTGATTAACATTTGATTGAGAATCAATTTGTAAACGACCATTAATGCCCGCTGTAAAGTTACCGTCTTTCGTTGCAAAATGAATACCGTCATCTAGCTTAACATGAGCTACTGTAGGAGCGTTCTCTGCTTCTACATGTTCAGATAAGGCTTTAATTTCGTTTGTTTTTAGCTCTAAATCTTTCTTAATCGCCGCTACTTCAGCTTGTGTTGCAGCAGGTGCTGGTTGTAAAACTGGATTTGGTGTTGCCCCTACTTTTTCGAATTCACCTAGTAATACACGACCCTTACCTGGCTCAGCAAAAATTTGTTTAGTTTTAGCATCAACATATAAATCTAATGCCATCGCGTTATAAGAAGCAGTCATACCCAATGTTGCGGCAATAGCTACTGTCAATTTAGATACTTTCATTTATTAACCTCGTTGTTTTAAAAAAGTTAGGGCATCATATCGATCAAATATGACAGTTTTATTAAAACAACAATTTTTACCAAAAAAACTACTATATTTTTCTTAAAGTTAAGGAAATAGGACGCTGTAATCTATTTATTATTCGGTTTTTTAAATCACTAAACTCATAACACAGACCTAATTAAGAACAATAACCTTGCCTATTGTTTATTTATGGTATGTTAGAGACAACGATTAAATTTAATAATGCCTACTGTTATGAATGCTAGTGAATTTGAAAATATATTCGATAATGATGATTCTATTTTAGATTTTTTGGATTTATCTAAAACCAAAAGAATCTTACAAGAACATAATGATGTGGATATTGAGCTCACTAGTATTGTTAACGAAACTTATATTAGTGAGCCAAGCACTACTATTTGACTGTTTTTAAATATAAAAATAGGATTATTTTATTAAAACTGCTTTTTCCTCTCAGTAAAAAGCACCCTGCTTTTCACAAATAGCGAGATGCCAGACGGAAATTGTTACGGTGCTTTTACCGATTGACATCGCGATCTTACGAATTGTTATCGGGTTCTTCTTTAATATGATCTGATTCTTAGCACTTTTTATCGAGTCGTTCTTAATAATCAGGTCACATTTACAAAATTCCATGTATCACATGCAACATGTACATGCGATTTTTTCCTCTGTTACCTCACAATTCTCTTATGTTATATCCATTTTACCGTCTGTCACGGCGCATTTTTATGATGTTTTAGGGTGGTGTTTGAAAATAAACTTAATAAGACTAGGTGTTTAGTAAAAACTAGCCTAGACTCTGAGTTGAGGCCGCGACCTTTTTGGAAGCGTGCATAAAGACTGGCCTCAGTTAATGACTTATCTGTCAACTGGTTCTTCTTGTTATGTGCGGTTTTGAACCCCTTAACTAATAGGAATCCTCATGCAAGCAAAATTGAATTATGCGTTTGACCGCCTCCCCGAGGTCGTTTTTTTAGAAAAGTCTGGCACTATTGTAGCAGCCATTACCACTAACCCTAACTATGCTGAGCCATGGATACCTCAGGTACCCACATTAGCTCAACTGACAGCTGCGCATAATGATTATGTGACGGCCTATCATGATGCTTTAAGTAAAGACATTATTAAAGTGAATTTAAGAGGCAGCCATCGTTTAGTATTGTCTGATATGTTAAAGACATTGGCGCCTTATTTTGAACTCGTCGCTCAAGGCAGTATTCCTAAGTTAGAAACAACAGGCTATGATTTACGTCGTGACACCACACCCACCAGTGGCGTTAATCCTTTACCGGCACCTGTTGACTTTCAAGTAGCGCATGGTGCGCTTCCGGGTACTTTGGATATTAAAGTCACTCGTTTAGAGGGTGCTGCCAGTTATGAAGTACAACTGACTCAGTTGGATCCTTTAGTCGACGCTAATTGGATGCATGTCTTATCGTCTAAAACAGCCACCCAAATGCAGTTGCTTAATTTAATACGTGCGCATGCGTATTGGGTTCGAGTCAGAGCCATCGGCACTAATGGCGTCGGTGTTTGGACAGATCCAATCAATATTATTGTTGATTAAATTAAGATAGAACTGCGATTAAATGAAAGCCAGCTGAGAAATCATCTGGCTTTTATTACTGACAACTACGATCTCTTTTGATCCAACATTCATAAATTAATAACTGCTTTTTCATATAACAATGTGTCAGTATTTATAATTGACGGATATACCAACCACTTTCAAGAAACATACTTGTTTTAATTTAGATAGCTGATCAATTCATCTCTAATCTTCCTGATAACACCATCCCAATCACCCTGGCTTGATTGTCTAAATAATTTAGCTGTCGGATACCAAGGGGAATCATGCCTATCAAGCATCCAGCGATAATCAGGAACATATGGCAAAAGTATCCAAACATCCTTACCTAAAGCCCCTGCCAAATGAGCAACAGAAGTATCTACTGATATAACTAAATCCATTTCATTAATTAGAGCAGCTGTATCAGAAAAGTCACTCATAAATTCGCTATGAGTAGTTATTTTATCATTACAGGATATTAATATCTCATCAGGAGCTCTGATTTCTTTTTGCAGACAATGAAACTCTATAGGTAGATTTAATAAAGTTGAAAATATTTCAAATGGCATGCTTCGATTATGATCGTTTTTATGAGCACTAGAGCCTGACCATACTAAACCAACTCTTGTTCTAGTTTTATCACTGAGTTTCTTTTGCCATTCGTGTTTCTTAAGAAAATCAACATGAAGGTACGGCAATTCATTTGGAATAGTTTCTACAGTTGTCTTAAATGCTAAAGGTAAACTCATTATAGGACAATGATAATCAGACTCCGGCAAAGGTTTACCCATTTCAATTAATCTATATTGACCTCCGAGAGTTGATCCTATCCTTATTAATGCAGACGGCAATTCTAAAATAACACTAGCACCCAGTTGTTCCACTAACTTAGCGTAACGAATGAACTGAATGACGTCTCCAAGCCCCTGTTCAGTATAAATTAAAATCGTTTTACCCTCGATATTCTCTTCGCCTAGCCATAACGTAGATAGAAAATGTCTTAATGGTTTACTGGCATCACATTTCCATCTCCACTCGTATAGTATCCATCCTTCTAAGTATTCACCTAGCAATATTTTTAGTATTGATTTATTCCAAAACGCATCGGCAAAAGTTGGATTAATACTTATGGCCGTATCATAATCCTGTATTGCCCCATCGAATAATTTAAGTTCTTGAAGAACCTTTCCTCTGTTAGAGTATGCCTCAGCATAATCTGGCTTGAGTGCAATTGAACAATTATAATCAATCAATGCCTCCTCGAATCTTTTAAGTTCTTGAAGTGCATTCCCACGATTAGAGTATGCTTCAGCATAATCTGGCTTAAATGAAATAGCTTGATCATAATTTACAACAGCCTCTTCAATTCTTTTAAGTTCTTGAAGTGCATTGCCTCGATTGGAGTAGGCTTCGGCGTAATCCGATTTAAGCGAAATTGCATAATCATAACTGGCTAGCGCTTCATCAAACCGCTTTAAACCCTGTAGAGCGAGACCACGATTGTAATAGACTTCTGGATCATGCATGTCATGAGATATCGCAACATTATAACTTGCCAAAGCCTCATCAAGACGCTTTAGATCCTGTAAGACATTTCCTCGACCAGAGTAAGCAAGAGCATAATCTGGTTTAATAGCAATTGCACAATCATAATTGACTAATGCCTCATTAGGTCGTTTTAAATCTTCAAAAACAAGCCCACAATTGTAATAGGCTTCAGGATAATTTGAGTTTACTGAAATTGCATACTGAAAACTTGTGACAGCTTCTTCTAGTCGGCCCATTTTTTTTAATGCAAGTCCACGATTTGAATAAGCATAAGCATAGTCAGATTTAAGTGCAATAGCTCGATCATAACTGACCAATGCTTCTTCGAAACGCCCAAGTTCTTTAAGCGCATTCCCCCTATTATTTAATACTTGAGGTTGATTTGGATTTATTTGTAATGATCGTCCAGTAATTTGTATCCCTTCTTCTAATTGACCTTTTTGAAAGGAAATAATCGCTAGATCATTTAGTAAATCAATATTTCTAGGTAAAATTTGTAGTAGTTTTTTATACTGCACTTCTGCCGCATCAAACTGACCTGACTGATGCAATGCGATAGCATCTTGCATCATTTTGATATGCTTTGGCGATAGTTCTTTGTTCTTTTTTAGCTTCATTTATATCGTTTTGAGAATATATCTTTGGGTTTATAAATTTATGGTATCAGCGTTTAATTAAAGAAAGATGAATTGGTAATCAGAGTTTTATTCTATAAAAATATGATCGGGATCTAAGTCATTTTGATGACGGTTATACATTTCCTGATAAGCTGATTCAAGATTGCGAGTAAATAACGGGGTATCATAAAGCGGAGCGTTCGGCAAATTAGCGACTAACTTCTCTTTAATAAGCTTCATTTTTTCAGAGCGTGTTGCCAGCTCGATAGCCAGTGCTTCGTATTCTTCTTGGCTAGTTGTAATGAGTTCCGGCAAATTGACTGCAGTTAATACACTCGCGGCGACTCTACTAGCAAAAGATTGCCCCATACAGGTCAAAACAGGAAGGCCCATTCGTAAGGCATCACTGGCTGTTGTACCCGCATTGTAAGGCAACGTATCTAAGAACAAATCTGCCACTCTATATCTTGCCAAGTATTCCAACATGGGTAAACGTCCTTCAAAAAATAATCGGTTAGAATCAATTCCTCTACACTTTATTTCTTTAATTAAATTAGTTTTAGCTGTATTGTTATCAATATAAAGCAGTAAAACACTACCCTCAACTTGTGTCAGTATCCTTGCCCAACCATCAAAAGTAGTCGGTGTGATTTTATAGGTGTTATTAAAACAACAAAATACAAACCCAGTCTCTGGTAACCCCAGGTCTTTACGTGTAATTACTATCTCTGGTAGCTCACGCTTTGAATCATTAACCTGATAGCAGGGTAGATAAACAATTTTTTCAGAATAATGTTCTTGATAATGTTCTGGAATAACCACAGGATCAGCGATCAGATAATCATAATAACTTGCACCCATTGTTCCAAGATAACCAATATAACTGAGTTGTATGGGCGCCACTTGCATTGCAAATATGCCTGTCCTGCTATCCTGAGTGTGCCCACCCAAATCAACTGCAATGTCAATTTCAAGGTTATGTGCCAACATGGCTATATCTTTATCTGAGCTCGTATGCACATCATAAAAATGATCAACACCGACTTTAATACGCAAATTCATTTCATCATTGGTATTAGGGCCAAAAGAAAACGCATAGATTTCAAATGCGTTTCTATTGTGGGTTTTATAGAGCTCTGCGGTTAAAATTGAAACTGCATGATCTCTAAAATCCATAGAAAAATACCCAATTTTGATTTTAGAATGCTTTGGATGATTTTGAATTATGGGGAATGAATAATTATTTGGATAGTACTCGTTAATATATATTTCAGCAGTCTTTATTTGAATCTTCGGGTCATCTATTAATGCCAAAACAGAGAATGGGTCTATTACTTTCTGGTCATTATTAATTTTAATTCTTAAATCAGCTTTATATTTTGTTTCAACATCCCATATACAAAGCCGCATTTTTGTATGTAACAAATTTCCTAAGGCAAAGTCCGTATATGGATTTATGGCAATAGCTTTTTCAAAACTTAATACAGCTTCATTTAATCGTTTGAGACTTTGCAAGAGATAACCACGATTATTGTAAACTTCCGCATAATCTGGTTTAAGCGTTATAGCATAGCTATAACTTTCAAGCGCCTCATCGAATCGCATAAGTTTTTGTAGTGCATTACCCTGATGATAATACGCCTCAGCATAATTTGGATTTAAGTGAATGGCATGCTCATGGTCTAGAAGCGCTGCTTCATACTGCTTCAGATCAACTAGGATTGAACCACGATTACAGTAGGCATCTGGAAAATCAGGTTGTAAGGCAATACAGTAATTAATACTCTCTAGTGCTTCATCAAAACGCTTTAACTTTCTTAAAGAAATACTTCTATTGTAATAGGCATCGGCATCATTGGGATTGAGTGCAATGGCACTATTAAAACTTGATACTGCCTCATTAAATAATTTTAATTCTTGCTGAGAAATACCTTTATTGTAATAAGCATCAATACAGCCAGCATCTAATGTTATGGCTAGATCAAATTTAACAATCGATTCGTCATAACGTTTCAATTCTTGTAAGGCCGCGCCTTGAGCACAGAGTGTTGCTGACTGATCAGGATCTATTTGTAATGATCGGTCAAATAACTTAACGGCCGTATCAAACTGGCCTTTTTGAAAAGCCACTCTGCCTAGACTGGCTAATAAGAAGGTATGAGTGGGCAATACACTAAGTAGCTTCTTGTACTGCGCTTCTGCCGCATCTAACTGACCTGACTGATGCAACGCCATAGCATCTTGCATCATTTTGATGTGCTTAGGCGACAGTTCCTTGTTCTTTTTTGACTTCATATAGGGTTCTATTAGATATTAGCTCAATATATTATCCAGCACCATCATGACGATAAAGCCAATCATTAAAGCAAAGGTCGCATAGCGTGAACGGCCATTGGCATGAGTTTCTGGGATGATCTCTTCGCTGATCACAAATAACATCGCGCCTGCGGCAAAGCCCATAGCAATGGGTAGCACAGACTGAAATAGCGTGACCATGGTAATCCCTAACAAACCACCGACGGGCTCAACTAAACCGGTTAACGTAGCAATGCCCACGGCTTTCCATTTGTTATAACCTAAGCCGACCAATGGCAAGGCAACGGCTAAGCCTTCTGGGATATTTTGTAAGGCCACAGCAATTGCTAATACCAAGCCATTCTTTAATTCACCCGAACCAAAACTCACCCCCACTGACATACCTTCTGGGAAGTTATGCAGGGTAATCGCAATAATAAACAACCAGACCTTTTTAAGGGAGGAGAGTTGCTCATCCGTTGAGGCATCAAAATGGATATGGGGCAGTTGTCTATCCGCATAATGTAAGAAGATAGCGCCGATAATCATGCCCACAGAGACTACATAAATACCCTGCCCTGGCCATAGTTGGTTGCCGTAGTTCATACCGGGCACCAATAAGGAAAAGGCCGTCGCCGCTAACATAACGCCTGCGGCGGCGCCTAATAAGCTATTGAATAAGTTGCGTGAGATGTCTTTAAAGAAGATGGCCGGTAGTGCTCCTAAGCCCGTCGCCAGCCCTGCGAGAATGCTGGCAAAGAATCCTATGACGACCGTTTTACCAAACAGCAGATACAACACTAAGAATATGACTGCCTGAGAAGCTAGTAATAACCCTGCCAATGTCAGCCCGCGCTTTAAAGGCGGCATGAACATTAAGTCTTGATAATAGTGACTGTCTTTAACCTGAGCTGTTTTAACTTCTACATAATATTGTAATTTAGAGAGCGCTTGTGTTGTTATTGTCATCAGCCATCACCGGGGTGGATTAGTGTTTGTTATGGGCTGGCATTATAGCTAAATACTATTAAATAGTATGGGTATTAAATCTGAGCTATAAATTCATGCACGTGTTCAGCATTAAAGGGCCAGTTAAGCCTTTTTGAGCTGTCGGGGTGATATAAAACGGGAATATAAAGGGCGAAGTCTGCTTGATACTGCTCTTGTTCTGCAATATCAAGCGATTCTATACTGACTTTATCGGGTTCTAGCGAACAGGTCGCTATGATGTCTTCGGCCTCTTCACACAAATGACAGCCTGAAGTGCCTAGGAGTAATAAAGTAAGCATTATGTACTATATTAATGATGTAAATGTGCTGCTAACCAACGCGCGGCAAACTCTTCTGCAATGCCTTTACGTTTTGCATAGTCTTGCAACTGATCTTTATCTATTTTACCGACATTAAAATATTGCGACTCTGGATGTGAGAAATACCAACCACTCACGGCAGAAGCCGGATACATCGCATAACTTTCTGTGAGTTCTATACTGGTGTTAGCTGTGACATTAAGCAACTCGAATAATTTAGCTTTTTCAGTATGATCAGGACACGCAGGATAACCTGGTGCAGGTCGGATACCTTTATATGATTCGTTAATTAATTCATCTGAACTGAGTGCTTCATCTTCTGCATAGCCCCAATAGTCTTTTCTGACCACTTCATGCATATATTCTGCAAACGCTTCTGCTAATCTATCGGCCAATGCCTTGAGCATAATAGCACTGTAATCATCATGATCTTTCTCAAACTGCTGGAGTTTTGCTTCTATACCAATACCTGTTGTAACGGCGAAGGCTCCGATATAATCGGCTTTACCTGAGGCTACAGGTGCAATAAAGTCTGCTAAACAATAGTTTGGACGACCGGGCGCTTTAATATTTTGTTGACGTAAATGATGCAGCGTTTCTAAGGGTTGTTGACGCGCTTCATCGGTATAAACTACGACATCATCGCCTTGACTATTAGCCGGATAAAAACCAATCACAGCTCTGGCTGTTAACCATTGCTCAGCTACGATGTCTTTAAGCATCGCTTGGGCATCATTAAATAACTTTCTGGCTTCTGTTCCCACGACCTCATCATCTAAGATTTTAGGATAACTACCGGCCATTTCCCATGTTTGGAAGAAAGGTGTCCAATCGATATAAGCCACTAATGTGTCTAAGGGGAAATTATCAATAACCTTATTGCCGGTAAAGGCCGGTTTAACCGGTTCATAACGACCCCAATTAAACTTATTAGCCCGTGCATCCACTAAGGAATGTTGCTTTGTTTTTGCTTCGCGGCCTTTATGACGCTCTCTGACTTCTTCGTACTCTTCATGTACGCTTTTGATAAAGTCATCCTTTAAATCCGCGCTCAATAAGTTGCTGGCGACACCCACCCCACGCGAAGCATCAGTTACATAGATAGTAGCACCATCATAATGCGGTTCGATTTTAACAGCGGTATGCGCACGTGATGTCGTTGCACCGCCAATCATCAACGGAATTTTAAAGCCTTGGCGTTGCATTTCTTTGGCAACAAAGACCATCTCATCTAAAGAAGGTGTGATCAAGCCACTTAAACCAATGATATCGACATTTTCTAAACGGGCCGTTTGCAAAATCTTTTCTGCCGGCACCATCACGCCCAAATCGATCACTTCGTAATTGTTACACTGCAACACCACGGCCACGATGTTTTTACCAATATCATGCACATCGCCTTTAACGGTAGCCATGAGGATTTTGCCGTTGGTTTGTCTATCGCCACCGGCTTTATCGGCTTCCATGTATGGCATTAAGTACGCTACTGCTTTCTTCATAACGCGTGCTGATTTAACGACCTGTGGTAAGAACATTTTGCCAGCGCCAAACAAGTCACCGACCACGTTCATGCCATCCATCAATGCACCTTCAATCACATGCAAGGGTCTCTCGGCTTCTAATCGTGCTTGCTCGGTGTCTTCATCAATGTAATCAGTGATACCTTTGACTAAAGCATGTTCTAAGCGTTTGCTCACTGGCCATTCACGCCATTCTAAATTTTCTTGTTTGGCTTCACTACTACTGCCATCACCACGATACTTTTCGGCTAATTCTAAGAGTTTGTCTGTGCCACTGCCGTCATGGCGATTTAAAATTACGTCTTCTACGGCATCACGTAAATCGAGTGGAATATCTTCATAGATAGCCAACTGACCGGCATTAACAATACCCATCGACATGCCGGCTTTAATGGCATGGTATAAAAATACCGCATGGATCGCTTCACGTACCGGGTTATTGCCACGGAAGGAGAATGACACATTAGACACGCCACCCGATATTAAGGCATAAGGTAAAGTGCGTTTAATCTCACGTGTGGCTTCTATAAAATCGAGGCCATAATTGTTGTGTTCATCTATGCCTGTAGCAACGGCGAATATATTGGGGTCAAAGATAATATCTTCAGGTGGGAAACCGACTTGTTCTACGAGAATCTTATAAGCACGCTGACAAATTTCAATCTTTCTGGCTTGTGTATCTGCCTGCCCTGCTTCATCAAACGCCATCACAATAACAGCCGCGCCATAGCGATGTACTAATTTGGCATATTTAATAAACGCTGCTTCACCTTCTTTAAGTGAGATAGAGTTTACAACGCCTTTGCCTTGGATACATTTTAGGCCAGCTTCTAAAATATCCCATTTAGAAGAGTCTAACATCACGGGGACTTTGGCTATATCGGGTTCAGCCGCAATTAACATTAAGAAGCGCACCATCGCTTCTTTTGATTCCAACATGCCTTCATCCATGTTGATATCAATAATCTGCGCACCATTTTCTACTTGTTGCTTCGCTACATCTAAGGCGGCTTCAAAATCACCGTCTATGATTAAACGCTTGAAAGCGGCAGAGCCGGTAACGTTTGTACGCTCACCAACGTTTACAAAAAGCGTTTCTGTCCCGATGGTCATGGGCTCTAAACCTGACAAGCCACATTTCTTTTCTAGATCTGGTATCACACGTGGTTTGTGATGCTGAACCACATCGACAATCGCTTTAATGGTAGCAGGTGAAGTACCGCAACACCCGCCAATGATATTTAGATAACCGTTTTTTGCCCAATCAGCTAGCTCTTCAGCCATTTGCTCAGGCGTTTCATCATACTCACCAAACTCATTTGGCAAACCCGCATTAGGATGAGCGGATACATGCGTGTCCGCTATGTTTGATAATTCTGCGATATATTGTCTAAGCTCTTTAGCACCTAAGGCACAATTGAATCCAAATGAAATAGGATTAACATGCTTTAAAGAGTTCCAAAAAGCGCCCACGGTTTGACCTGATAAGGTTCTACCTGAAGCATCTGTAATGGTGCCTGAAATCATGACCGGCAATTTATGGCCTAACTCTTCAAATACTTCTTCTACTGCAAAAATAGCCGCTTTAGCATTGAGCGTATCAAATACAGTCTCAATTAAAATGATATCCGCACCACCGTCAATTAAGCCTAAAGTTGCTTCTTTGTAAGCCACCACAAGATCATCAAAAAAGACATTTCGGAAGCCAGGATCATTTACATCTGGCGACATAGAAGCCGTACGCGCTGTTGGGCCTAAAACACCCGCTACGAAACGAGGTTTATCAGGTGTTTTAGCGGTGTATTCTTCTGCGGCTTGTCTAGCCACGCGCGCTGCAGCGACATTAAGCTCATAAGCCAGTGATTCCATATGGTAATCAGCCATAGAAATACTGGTCGAGTTAAAGGTATTGGTCTCTACAATATCTGAACCCGCTTCAAAATAAGCGCTGTGTATCGCTTTAATGATGTCTGGCTGCGTAATGGACAATAGATCATTATTACCTTTTAAATCAACATCCCACTGGGCAAAGCGTTCGCCTCTAAAATCTTTTTCTTCTAATTTGTAGCCTTGAATCATGGTACCCATAGCACCATCGAGAAATAAGATTTTTTGAGAGAGTTGTTGTTTTAATAATTCTGTATTGCTCATTAATTTGCCAAAATGTCGTTATGTGACGCGAATATAATCGTTGCTTAAAATGATGACTAGCACTATTATTTTTCTATTATATCTAGGAGATAAGCATGTCCAAACAATCTATTACTGAAGTCTTTAAAAGTGTTTTTTCTGCTTTTATAGGAATACAAAATGAAGAAAGAAGAAAGGAAGCATTCACTAATGGATCGCTCTCAACCTATATTATTGCAGGGTTAATTTTTACCGGCCTTTTCGTGCTAACCATTGTCGTTTTAGTGAGCGCTATTATATAAGCTTAATCTACAATCATCACGCAATAAAAAAGCCCAAGTAAACTTGGGCTTTTTTGTTTATATCTACGCTTAAAAACTAAGGTGCTTTGAAGCTATTTTTGATGCCAGAAAATATTTCTGAAACACCACTGAATAAGTTTTGAACCGTGTAACTTTCTTTAGTTAAGAACTTTAAGCGCGCTACTGCGATAATGATAAAACCCACTACTGAAGGAGAAACTTCTAAATAAAGTGATTTTAAAATACCTGCGAAACCTAAGAAGTCACCTTCATTTTTTCTATCAGCGCCTTGTAGTGCTTCGTAACCTGCACCACCCTCACTTGCTCTGACTGATTCTAATATGTAGATATTAAAATTTACTAGTAACAACTGTAATACAAAAAAGCCAACTGCACCGATAGCAACCCATATTAATACATTGTTCACATTTGCTTTTCTTGCTGTTTGATAAAACCATAAAGCTACAAAAATCATTACCATGCCGCTAATCATAAATCATACCCCTTTATTTAATTATTATATTTTTGTTAGGAAATAGTACAAAAATGGACATTTAATTATCATTTTTGACCCTTCTTTTTCAACTACATTGCAACTCTCATATTTCTCTTGACCCGGTGTTTTCTGCTTTTTGATATCACCATTTTCAACAGAATATTTCATATCTATTTTCATTTCTTTAGTACGTCCAACAGAATCAGTTGCCGTCTGTTTTAATATACCATCTGACTTAAAATCCCACTCTATGGTAACTGGCTTCTGCTCACCATCTATCTTAGTTGCTTCGGCGTAAAGCTTCCATCTCCCCAGAATATCAGCATTACTTTTTAAGTCCACATCTGCACTCGCAGAAAAAGACATAAACATTGCAATTAACGGTACTATTTTAGCGTATTTTTTCATTATTATTCTCTCTTATTAATCAGCTATAAAATACAGAATGGAAACTATACCACATTGATTATCACGCATTAAGAACTATAGTCAGGAATATGAAATTTAACGATTAATTTTCAATACACTTACAATAAGCCTTGACATTAAAGTTTCGTAAAGTATTATGCACGTTCCGATTGCTTTGATTTTAGCGATTTACCAAAAAATATCTACGTAGGAGACAAATACATGGGATTTATTTTAGATTTAACTGAAACTTTAAAAACACCAGCTGGCATGGTTGGCGCTGTTGTAGTTGTTGGTGCTGTTTATGCACTTTTAAAATGGGTATTTGCTGAGCATCCAGACGACGAGAAATAATCGTAGCCTGTTAGATTCGGTTATTTAGGTCGCTTTCAATCTTTATTTAAGACAGTCAGCGGCCTTACTCTTCCAAAAAAATATCTTCTTAATTTCCCAAGCTAGTCTATAATTTCCACATTTTCTTTACTGAAAATGTATAAATTGCTCTCAGAAAAACTTCTCAGTCTTCAATCTCAAGCATCACCCGCTACTGGCATTGGCTTATTTCGTGTTTTGTACGGACTTGTTACGCTCCAAGAAATATTCTTTCTGCTGTACTTCAATCATCTTATATTTGACCCTATTCCCTATATAGATGTCGAATTCCCCATGATTCCGTTTTTCCTATGCATGTGGGCAGTCATCGCCAGCTTTGTTGTGGTCGGTTATCGTTATCAATTCTCGATCGTGTGTAATTACATCTTTTGGATTATATTTGTTAATTTCACGACTATGCAGCGTGATTTCGATGGTGGCTTTGATACTTTCATGATCGGCGCAGGATTCTTTCTGTTATTTATGCCCGGTGATCGCGCATTTTCAATCGATACACTTAGATACAAACTCAGCACCCCTTTTAGACATTACAGCACTTATCCCAAAGCAACCGTTTCTAATCTTTGCTATGCATTACCCGTAGTGATCTGTTTAGGCTTTTTATACTTTGATTCTGCAGTCCATAAGTTGTTTGCTGAGCATTGGCGTAACGGCTTGGGATCATGGTTACCATCGACTCAGCCTTACTACGTGTCAGCACTGGATATGTCAGCCCTGCTGAATAATGAAATACTCGTTAAATGTATTGGCTATATCATTTTAGTATTTCAATTTACCTTTCTATTTCTCTATTCAAAACGCCAACTGCGCCCAATCTATCTATTTATAGGCTTGAGCATGCACATGGGCATCACACTGTCTTTAAATATATATCCTTTTGGCATGGGTATGGTCATATTTTATGCATTGCTAGTGCCTTTCAGTTGGTGGCGTAACATGGGATCCCTAGTACACGCTAAAGCTCCCTTATTAACGGTCTTTTATGATCAACAATGTCCTTTGTGCAACCGCACCGTATTAACAATTAATCATTTCGATATCTTTAAATGTATCGACTTTAAGAATGCACAGGAATACGCGCAAAACTATTCAGAGTTAGCTCATCTAAGCCCTGATACCTTATTACAAGATTTATATGCGATAGATAGTCGTCATCAAGTCTATTTTGGCGTTAACACCTACATCCAAATCCTGCTAAAAATGCGCTATACAGCGCCTATAGGCTTTATATTAGGTTTGCCACTCATTAAGTCTATTGCGATTAATCAATACAGAAAAATTGCTGATAATCGCACACGTTTAAATTGTTCGACCGATTGTGTCACAACACCTGTTTTAGAAGACAATACGCTATATCATCGCCTATTTGAGAATTTTGCCAACCACAAACCTAAAGCTTTCTCTCGCAAACTAGCTAAAATACTGATCGCAATCGTTGTATTACAATTAAACAGTACAATCCATTATGGATTGTTTTATCGCCTCAACTTACCCATTAAAAACGAACCTATCAGCGCACCCATAGCCGAGGCGAGCAATGCCCTGATTATGGTCTCACTGACCTTCTTAGGTATTACGCCTCATGCCCTGTATGTGCATGACCACTTTGAGGGTTATGACCACATTATTGCAATTACTTATAAAGATAAAAATGGTAACGAACAATGGTTACCGTTCGTTAATGAGCAAGGTCGTTTATTAGCGCCTAACTGGGGACGTGTTCACTCTATGTGGGCTAATATTGCTGTTACACCAACGATTAATAATCCGAGATTAGAAAAATTCATCATGAAAGTGACTGCTTTCTGGGGTGCCAAGTTAAATCTAAACATTAATGACACTGTATTTACTATCAAACTTAAAAAAATCAATGCACCCAGTTACTGGGTTTATGATCAACTGCATCAAAATTTTGCAGCACCTTGGTCAGACATTGGTTCAGTCACTTGGAAAAACAATTTAATTCACATTGACTTACCGGACAACATAAATACATTATAAAAAACCATAAATTCATAACAACTTTTAGTATTGCATCATAAATCTAGTCATGATATAAATTACCTGTGCTTTTACTTTTGGCACATTATAAATAAAATAATTTAAACCCCTTTGGAGGATATATTTATGAAAAAAATATTAGCACTTTTAGCTATGGCGTTAATGATCGTTGGCTTATCTGGCTGTATGGATGATCCAGATGGTTCAAAACAAAAAGTTTCTAGCTCAATCGCTCTTTAAGCTACAAATTCTGTAAGACAAAAAACCCAGCCTAGGCTGGGTTTTTTTTGTTCCGAATAATTGTGATGAGTCTTTAAACTAAATGCCCCCAAAGATCATACTCATCGGCTTCCTCAAACTCTACGTTTACTAAGTCCCCGACCTTTAAGTGGGTAGCACCATCTATATAGACCTGACCATCAATTTCTGGCGCATCTGATTTGCGTCTTCCTACCGCACCCTCTTCAACCACTTCATCGATTAAAACAGTCTCAGTACGTCCGACAAAGCATTGTAATCTGTTAGCACTAATCTCAGCTTGATGCGCCATAAATCGCGCTAGACGCTCTTGTTTTACGTCTTCTGGAATAGAATCAGGTAAATCATTAGCCGCGGCGCCTTTAACAGGAGAATAAGCAAAACAACCCGCTCTATCAAGCTGAGCTTCAGTCATAAAGTCTAATAACTCTTGAAACTCTTCTTCTGTTTCACCCGGAAAACCTACTATAAAGGTACTACGCAAAGTTATATCAGGACAAATTTCACGCCAAGCTTTAATCCGCTCTAAATTATTTTGTGTCGCTGCAGGTCTTTTCATTAACTTTAAAATACGACTATTAGCATGCTGGAACGGAATATCCAAATAAGGCAATATCTTCCCTGCTGCCATCAATGGAATGACTTCATCAACATGAGGATAAGGATAGACATAATGCATACGCACCCAAACACCTAAGTCACCCAAAGCCGCCGCTAAATCGTAAAAACGAGTTCTAACAGCACGCCCGCGCCAATCTCTCTCTTGGTACTTTAAATCCAAACCGTATGCACTGGTATCTTGAGAGACGACCAACAACTCTTTAACACCCGCATTAACTAAGCGCTCAGCCTCTAATAAAACATCATCAACAGGTCGACTCACCAAATCGCCCCGCATTGATGGAATGATGCAAAAAGTACAACGATGATTACAGCCCTCTGATATTTTTAGATAAGCATAATGATTAGGCGTCAGCTTTACCCCTTGAGGTGGTAACAAACTGGTAAAAGGATCATGACGCGGCGGCAAATGCTCATGAACTGAAGCCACCACTTGCTCTAAGGCATGCGCACCCGTCACTTTTAATACTTGTGGGTGTCTGGCTCTAATTTCTTCTTCTCTAGCACCTAAACAGCCAGTAACGATAACCTTTCCGTTCTCGGCTAACGCTTCACCAATACTATCTAATGACTCTTCGACTGCGGCATCGATAAAGCCACAGGTGTTAACAATAACCAAATCGGCATCTTTATATTGTGACGAAACCTCATAACCTTCTGTACGCAGTTGAGTTAATATTCTTTCGCTATCTACTAAAGCTTTTGGGCAACCCAAACTTATAAAACCAACAGTAGGTATTTTTGTCATATATAAAATGTAAGATGTTTAAGATTAACGAGTTGTATCAGGTAAGGCTATAAGATAAAAAACTTATAGCCCATCAGTCTGCTTGCAATACTTGCAAAATAGAATCCACGTCTATGTTTTCAGCGACCATATCTGTAAAGCTCTTGATATGCTCTTCGCGGTAAGCCGCATAATCGTAGCCGGTATAAAGTGGGTTTATCGTTTTAAAATAATCACTTCTAAACGTATTATCATCAAATACACCGTGTACATGCGTGCCGGTGTAGGTGTCTTTCTCATAAAATAGCGGGTGATTATTCATATGGCCGCTGTGTATTTCATAACCTTTAATGCCAGCGTATGAAAATAATTGATAATGGCCACTACTCAATATTTTCGGGCTTCTGTAGATAACAATATCATCGATAAAACCTAAGCCATCTTCAATGCAAGCTTCATCATGTTCTAAGCCATCTGGATCATGTAAGGCTTTAGCAAACATTTGATAACCACCACAGATACCAAATATAGGATTATTAAAGTGCTGCAATTCTTGAAACAAACCCTGCTCTTTTAGCCACTGTAAATCACGGATAACCGTCTTACTTCCCGGCAACAGAACCATATCAAAATCATTTAATGAACGATAGTTATGAATCAGCTCAACGCTGATCTCTGGGTCAGCCATAAAGACGTCAAGATCGTTGTAATTACTTAATCCAGGATAAGCAATAACAGCCATACGAATATTTACATTATCTAAGCGTTGATGATAATTACTCAACGACTGGGCATCTTCCATATCAACATTCAATGCTTGATAAGGCAGTACGCCTAAAACAGGTAAGCCAAATCGATCCTTGATGATTTTCTTTCCTTCTTCAAAATACTTAATATCACCGCGGAATTTATTTATCACTACACCGATCAAATTACTTCGCATGACTGGATCCATCAACGCCATCGTGCCATAGATTGAAGCAAATACACCGCCTCTCTCAATATCAGCGACTAATATAATTTTAGTGTTAAAGGTATTGGCAATATAGGTATTTGATAAATCTTTATTCAGTAGGTTTAACTCAACTGGAGAACCCGCACCTTCGGCAATCACCAAATCGTAATCTTGTTCTAATCTAGTAAATGCCGCATGCACATGGGTTTTAAGCTCTTCAATATCATCATAATAACCATCAACAGTCTGTCTTTTATGAACGAGTCCGTTCACAATGACCTGTACCGAATCATTACCATGCGATTTAATTAAGATAGGATTACTTAAGTAACTCGGCTCAATACCTGCAGCTTCTGCTTGAAAGTACTGGGCTCTAGATATCTCTCTGCCCTCATGAGTGACGGCGGAGTTATTAGACACATTCTGTGCCTTGAAAGGTGCAACTTTAATGTCTTTATCTGCAAAAATACGACACAAGGCCATCACTAAACTGCTTTTACCCGCGTCTGAACCTGTACCAAATACAGCCAATGGCTTCATAAAATCCCTGCTAAACAATAAATAGGTGCATTACCAAAATAATTAAGATCACTCTAATTCACGTTCATTCTACCAAAATAGGCACTTAAAAGCATAAATCTATTAATCAACACCCACTAATAATTGTTAAATATTAACAAATGATAATTCGACTAAAAATTCATCGTTTTGTCATAGATTTGTAATAAGATTACTTAATATTAAATCAATGTTTCCAAATACATTTACCGTATAAACAAATGACCGGATTTAAATTTCAGGAACTTAAACAGCTTAATCACATCATTGAACGTTTAGGAGACAACGCACAAGTTGATGTATTGGCAAAAGTTCAATATAAGCACCACGAATTCCCCATCCATAGCGTCACATTGGGATCGAAAGATACTAGGGCCCCAGTCCTCGCCTTTTTTGGTGGCGTTCATGGACTAGAGAAAATTGGCTCAGAAGTCATTTTATCTTACATGGAAACTATCAGTCACTTACTAGACTGGGATGAAGAGTTACACACACGCTTAAGCAAATCTAGACTTATATTCGTACCCATCGTCAATCCAGTAGGTGTTTATCTTGGCACTCGTTGCAATGGTAATGGCGTGGATTTAATGCGTAACTCTCCAGTGGAAGCCATAGGTCCGACCAAATTCTACAGCGGCCAAAACTATAGCCATCATCTTCCTTGGTACAGAGGGGATGTATCCAATATGGAGAAAGAATCGAGCGTGATATGCAATCTTGTTAGAGAGCAATTATTCAAATCGCCCTACTCTATTGCCCTTGATTTACACTCAGGTTTTGGACTTAAAGATCGCTTATGGTTTCCCTATGCCTCCCGCAGAGATTCATATCCTTATATCGCTGAAACCCTCGCGTTAAAAGAACTCTTTGACCGTTGCTATCAACACCATATCTATAAAATAGAACCCATGTGTTTGGAGTACCTCATCAGCGGTGATTTATGGGATTACCTTATTGATGAATTTGTAGAGCAACCGACTGCAAACGAGGGCTTATTCTTACCCTTAACATTAGAGATGGGATCTTGGTTATGGTTACGTAAAAACCCATCACACTTATTCTCAAGACACGGCTTATTTCACCCACTTTTACCGCACCGTCAACAACGAGTCTTTAGAAGACACTTCTTACTATTTGATTTTTTACACCGTAGTTTAATAAACCCACAACCTTGGGCACAATTAGCCGCGCATCAAAAATCAGACTATACAAAAAAAGCGGAAGATGTCTGGTACAACTAAGACTATCGGACAGAATTGGCTGTTGCTAAGAGGCTTGGCAAGAGAGTCTTCACATTGGGGAGACTTTACTCAACAACTACAAGACGCCTTCCCTAATGCAAATATATCCGTCATTGATCTACCGGGTACAGGTCAATATCATCTAGAAAATAGCCCAAACAACATAAAATCCATAACACAAATTACCCGAGAACATGCCTACGAAAAAGGCCTAATCGAGCAACCCCTCACTATACTGGCTGTATCGTTAGGGGGCATGGTGGCATGGGAGTGGATGAGAAGCTTTCCAAATGATATTAATGGCGCTTGTATTATCAACACCAGCTTTTCTAACTTAAGTCCTTTTTATCAACGCTTGCGCTGGCAATGTTATCCACAATTCTATGCATTACTAACACAGAAAAACCTTAAATCAAGAGAAAAATCCATATTACAGCTGGTCAGTAACAACCGAGAACATGATGAACCCATCAGTCATGTCTGGGCAGACATTCAAAATCAAAGACCCATCTCACTTAAAAACAGTTTTAAGCAAATTGTAGCTGCCGCCACCTATACACCAGACCACCACAAACCCATTCAACCCGTTTTATTGCTTAACAGCTTGCAAGATAGACTCGTGTCTGCACATTGCTCAGCATCAATTCAACAGCATTATCAATTACCACTTAGACAGCACCCATGGGCTGGACATGACTTAACACTAGATGATCCAGCATGGGTAAACGAACAATTGAAAAAGTGGATTGAGCGCTATTAATCCTTTTAAATAGTGCGCGCTTCTAATTCAATTAATTAATCGTAAGTTTATTTTGACAATCAGAAGTTTAAGCCTATAATGAACCCAGCTTGAAAATATGATTTACCCTCTGCTTACCGTTTCGAAGTTTCTCCTAGTAGTTTCTCGTCCTTGTTTCTTTAAGTAATTTCAACATTTCTCTGCTTTAACAGCCGTAATGGCTCAACTTAAATAAAAAATAGGACTACAACATGTCAACAATTACTACTGGTACCGTTAAATGGTTTAACTCTGATAAAGGCTTCGGCTTTATCGAACAAGCATCAGGTCCCGATGTATTCGTACATTTTCAACAAATCAACAATTCAGGTGGATACAAATCACTTGATGAAGGACAAAAAGTTTCTTTCAGCGTAACTCAAGGTCAAAAAGGCCCACAAGCTGAAAACGTAACTGTTATCTAAACAAAAATGTTTCAAGCATTATTATAATTTTTTATAATAATGCTTGAACTTATTTGTAAAAGCTATATCTTATAGCTTGCAAACCATAGGGGGCGACATGGCTTCGACGTGGGTAGCGAAACCTTAAGTGCATGTCGAGGACTGTACACCTCGTAAAACCAACAGAAAAAAAGTATTCGCAAATGACGAAAACTACTCAATGGCTCTAGCTGCTTAAACACAGCACCATTCCTTTGACCATCTGTGCTTATGCGGGTGGAGTTCAGCTTGCTGAACGCTCAGAGGTCATTTACATAAGATCGCACTGAAGTCTGTCCGGTATGGATGTGCTAAAACCTTACGGAATCGTTAATAACTTTCTTGGCTCGTCGGGTGGTTGTTAACTAAATTAAAGAACGAGATAAACATGTAGACCTTATGGCGGAGTGCTTGCGGACGGGGGTTCAATTCCCCCCGCCTCCACCAATTTAATACTTAAGAACATCCAAAGCCATCTTAGAGATGGCTTTTTTTTGCCTAAAATAAAGGGCTGCAGGGCTTTTAATGTCTACAGAAATCCAGTAACATCCATTCTCAATGGGGGTATCACTGGGGGTATCCATTAAAATATAACTGGAGTAGAAAGTATGTCTGGGGGTATCGGAACAAGAAAGCTAACAGATTCAGCAGTTAAGGCATTTGTAGCAAAGGGGGTATCAGGCAAGAAACTTGCCGATGGGGGTGGCCTACATTTATTCATAACACCTGCTGGCGGAGCTACATGGAGAATTAAATATCGCATTGGCGGTAAAGAAAAACTTTATTCTATTGGACCATACCCTCTTATATCTCTGGCATCTGCAAGAATTGAATTATCTGAAGTAAAAAGTCTACTTTCACAAGACAAAGATCCCATGGCTGAAAAACGTATCAATAAAATTATTGCAACGACTAACATTGACAATACGTTTAGATCAGTTTCTGAAGAATGGTTCTCGCTCAGAAAAAAAGAGTGGAGCGAATCACATTACAGAAAATCCTTACAGGCTTTTGAAAAAAACCTTTACCCATTACTCGGTAATCTACCTATTGGCTCTATCTCTCCTGCCATTGCAGCAGAAACGATACAAGTTATTTATGACAGGGGGGTACTGGAAACAGCGACCCGAGTATTACAACATTTGAATGGTGTATTTAGATACGCTCAAGCTAAAGGCTTATGTAGAGATAATCCTGCAGCTCCTGTAAGAGAAATTTTACCCAGAAAAAAAACAGTAAATCGAATGCCCGCACTTTTAGATTTTATTTCTTTAGGTAAAGTTTTGCGTGATGCTGAGATGGCACGAATATCTCATTCAGTCCGCATAGCCCACAGACTTTGTGCATTTACAGCTGCTAGAATTGGCAATGTCATCAATGCCGAATGGGATGAATTTACTCTGGATGAAGAACAAGCCATTTGGACAATTCCCAGAATTAAAATGAAAGTCAATACAAGAGATATTGACCACCGAATCCCTTTAGGCACTGGCATAACAAATGAACTAATAGAATGGAAAAAAATAACAGGTGGGCGCGGTTATGTTTTCCCCTCACCCGCTGGCAATAAACACATTGGGCGTGAAGGAATAGAAAAGCTATATCGTGTCACACTAGGCCTAGAAGGAAAACATACGCCACATGGATGGAGAAGTTCATTTTCAACTATTACTAGAGATAAAGGCTTTGAAAGAGAAGTTGTGGAATTAGCTCTTGATCACGCACATGACAATGAAGTAGCTAGAGCGTATGATCGAGGCGAACGCTTTGACCAAAGAATCGATTTGTATAAATGGTGGGGCACTCAATTAGTAAACGCCCAAAATGGCGCCAAAATAATTCCAATTACAGAAAAAGCGAAATTAAAGGCTAATTCATAATTTATCAAACACTCTATCCCAGCTATGCATGAAATGACGCTGCATAACTGGGATAAAAGTTTAGTTAAATTGGCCGCCCAACCCTGCTACTAAGCAAACAAAAGCGGGTGATAGATATTACAACTCATCATCTTCATCTTGCTTTTGATAAAGCGCCCATTGAAGGCTACCTCCTACTGGACAACTATCATTGTCACCCATAACAATCTCTTCTGTTCTATAAAATACTTGGTCAATATAGTCGTTACCATCGAAACGATCATAATGAAATTCAAGTTTTGTGGGGTCAAAGTCATCGTTTAAAAGAATATCGCCGCGACATAAAATACCAGCCTCTCCGTCTGAACCCGAAAACACATAAGTAACCGTTTTAATATCTTTTGTGTTGAATTCTTCATCTAACACAAAAGGAATACCCATCTGAGTTAAAGCAATAGGATTTAACTTAGAATTCCAAACACAAATACCATTCTCATCATAAACGACAACTTCAGAATATTCATCCCAAAAACAGGCGCCTAATGAACCCCATAAGTTATTATTCTCTCCCCAATACTCATCAAAAAGTTTAATATCATCAGGAATATCCAACTCATAAAGGCTATCAATATCAAAAATACCAGGCACTTGATCTAAACCATCCATTTCTTCAAAATCATCTTCACCGATATCATCATCGCGATGAACTAACTTATCTAAAATATATCGATTGACATCCGTGTTCCAATATTCAAATTGTTGCTTAGTAATCTCACCGACATTAATATCTTCTATAGAGCCACGTATCTCAATACGATAGGTTCTTGGAATGAACTTAAGCACTTGAAAGGTTTTTACTGCATCTTCTTTGAATTGATTCCAGCGCTTATCAATGTGATAGATCTCTTCTAAAATTCTATCTTTACTTATTCCAACTTGCATAAGTTCAGATATTTCTAGAATATCACCTTCCATATCAACGTAAACGAATGCATTCACACTCTCATTATTCACTTTGAATGTGAATATAATCTGTGTGACTGAATTAAATTCATCGACACTAACCTCGCATTCAACTTCACTTAAATCACGAGATTTGACGAAATAATCTTCATACCATTCCCTCGCAATTCTTGATTCCCATTCATATTGGTAATCAATCTTAGGCTGGGCTACTATATTGTTGATGCTTAACGCATCAGGGCTAACTTTACTCATTATGTGTCCTTACCCGTAGGTAATAAAATTTTATTGGCCATCATTAAATGGCGCATTTGGATTAAGCCCACAACCTAGTTGACTTAATTGTTTATTTTGCTAACTAAAGTGTTGTCTTATTCGCTAACCTGACATAAAATTACCTCGAACTTTTTAAATGGGTCTTAAAAGTTCCCCCTGCGCTTCTTCCTATCAAAAAATCAGCGCAAAGGGATCCTGAACTAGCTATAAGCTAGTAGTACACTGTTATTAAAGATAGAATCAGTTATTCTTCTACATCTGATTCATCTTCGTCTTCCACCTCCCAATCTTCTAACTCAACCTCCTCGATATCTATTACTTCGGGATTCTCCCACTTAGTAATATCGACCAAGTCTTTGAATGAGTTACATGAGAATTCATCATAAATAACATCCGAATCGTCATTATCATCATCTCTATAAACAGTGGCGTAACCATACCCAGTAATTGAATATTCAACTTTAAACTTCTTCATTTTTTACCTCCCATTTTGTTAATAAAATTTTCGTCATTCTTCGCATCACGTGCATTAATTTTGCTATTAACCCAAGACTCAATCTCAGAATCTAACCAGGCAACCGAACGCTCACCTAACTTAATTTGAGCCGGAAATAAGCCTTTATCAATGTACGCATAGATGCTTGAGCGACTTAAGCCAGTTAATTTTTGTACTTCTTTTAATTTGATCATTTTTGGTTCTCCACTATTTTCTAAGTTGCTAAAGATAAGGTTCTGCCAACTCAGGGGTTGGCAGAATAAGCATTAATGATTATTCGATACCAACTTCGTCATCAGTTTCGCTTTCATCATCTTCCTGCATTTTTGCATCCTCAATAATCATCTGACGTAAACTTGCTTCACTTACTGTTTTAGATAAATGTTTATAAGCTGCACTAATGACGGAGTCTTCTTGAATAATGCGACGAATATCAAAGTTAGTACCGTCTTTTGTTGTCGCTAATAACAAAACTGAATTCTTATAAGCACTCGCGTCAAACTTTTTTGTTAGTGTGTAACTAGAAAAAGAATCCAAAACAGCATCATAGATAGCAGCACGACCTTTTGTTTCACTGCTCATTTGAGTTTTAACTGTAGTTTCTTTTTTGTGTTCAATTCCTACAACATTTCCACGACGAATTTCTTCAATCCCTCGATTACGAATAATAAAGTCAGCTAACCCCTCTGTTTTAACACTGTTTTCTTGTGCAGCACGTAAGACTTTTGCATAAGAGCTAACACGACGACGATCATTTACGCCGAAAACAAATTGGACCACTTGAGCTGTTAAATGTGCACTATCGCTAAACACATATCCTTTTGCTTTACACACACGTTTAAAAGCACTTTGACAAACACGGGACTCGTCATCTAAGCCATTCATGTTTTGAAACACTTCATAGCACTCGGTCAAGATGCAATAAAGTTTCGCGTTGCTTCTTGCGTATTCGTTATTCTCCCAATCAATGCGTTGTTCAATAATAGCTTCCAATGTTGAGCCGATTGCTTCATCACTGGACATGACCAATTTACTAGTTATATCGGTATCCACATCATAAAATACGAAACCTACTTCTTTGTTTACGGTGTTTTCTATCACTGATGTATCGTTTACTTCAAAAGTCATATTTGTATCCTTAATTTAGTTTATTAAAAGACAGTTGCCTTATTGCCTCTGTCGGAATACTTTATACGCCTTAGCAGTTATACTCTGTATATGCCGTATTAAAGTGACTTATAAGTGTTATAAAAAATATGACTGATTACTCATCATTCAAACCAAAATTCCCTAAAGAACTGCATCCCAGACCACATTTAATGATTTTCTGGTTTCATTTTTTGCGACTAAGTCCCAGCTATCAATTGGCGACGAGATTTCGCTCTGACGAACTAACAGAAGAAGACAAACATAGACTACCTAATGATTTTGAAGATATCTTGAAAACATATGATGATTTTGGGGATGTTTGGGCGAACAGTTACCCTATTTGGACAAGGGATAAGTGGCGTCATTTATTCGATGCTAACATTGTGATGCCACAAGCTAAAACGCTAGGCTTACTAAGAGAAGGACAAATTGACTGTGATGACCAATTAGAAACCAATCTTAAAAAGTATTTTGATTACGATCGTCCAAAGATTGGTTATCCCATGACAATAATCATGACGCTACCAATTATTGGTAATAAAAAACGCATCATGAGTGAAGTGGAATTGGTTTTAGACAAATACGATGATTTTATAAAAAAATCATCCCCAGTAAGACCGGCAGCCAAACCTAAATATGCCTTATTAATTAATAAAGTCAGAGAAAGGGTTATAAAACTAAGCCATCAAATCGTTATAGCTAAAGCCAGTTATCCCGATTATAAAATGTGGCAAATTGCTATTCTTTTAAAACTTAACCCTACCCAGACTGAAAAGATTAAAAAATTTGAGCAGCAAAAATTCGCGGCTAAATCAGAAGGCAAAAAGTTAGATGGCGTTTTTGAACCTGTTGAAGAAAAAATGCTGGTTAATGCTGTTTTAGGGCGCTACATCAGACACGCTTATTTATTAGCTGAAAATGCAGCTAGGGGGAAGTTCCCCTGTATTGAAGAGCGGTATGATGTGAATGGAAAAAAAGAGAAAACTTTTTTTGATTACCCAGTGATTCTAGATAAGCTTAAAGATGAAAATATCCGTCGAATGCAAATTGATGATGACGATGATTAAAGTACCAAAACACATTGTTGTCGGTTAACCCGACAACAATAGGATTATTCACGATATGAACTTTTATTATTATGACTGTCAATAATTACCGTCGAAACATACCGTTGAAAAACGCTTCAAGAACTTTTCAACGGTATGTTTTATATACGACATTAAAATGTACTAGTCTCGACCTAATCTGACACTGGGCTTGAAAAAAAGAGCGTTACCGATTTAGATATATGGGTGTCGAATCCTTAATCTAAATCAAAAGAGGTAACACTCATGCACTATACTAGCA
>Ga0316219_1000299_pt1 | contig 71995 bp, 71 predicted proteins | sample TBH18003PmetaG_FD_203635 | JGI IMG/M metagenome (GOLD analysis project Ga0316219, IMG submission 203635) | Freshwater microbial communities from Trout Bog Lake, Wisconsin, USA - TBH18003P | ecosystem: Environmental > Aquatic > Freshwater > Lake > Hypolimnion/Profundal zone | place: USA...
TAATAACCCAGCCCTGAATTAAAAGGGATTGAGACCTCATCCCACGGCTTATAGACCGTCCAGCAGGATGGGTAATAACCCAGCCCTGAATTAAAAGGGATGTAAATCAGTTGATAATTGATAATTCAAGATTCCACTATCCACTATCCACTGCTCTTTAATAATCCAGCCCTGAATTAAAAGGGATGTAAATCAGTTGATAATTGATAATTGATAATTGATAATTGATAATTGATAATTCAAGATTCCACTATCCACTATCCACTATCCACTATCCACTATCCACTGCTCTTTAATAACCCAGCCCTGAATTAAAAGGGATGTAAATCAGTTGATAATTGATAATTGATAATTCAAGATTCCACTATCCACTATCCACTATCCACTATCCACTATCCACTATCCACTATCCACTATCCAGTATCCACTGCTCTTTAATAACCCAGCCCTGAATTAAAATGGATGTAAATCAGTTGATAATTGATAATTGATAATTGATAATTCAAGATTCCACTATCCACTATCCACTATCCACTATCCACTATCCACTATCCACTATCCACTATCCACTGCTCTTTAATAACCCAGCCCTGAATTAAAATGGATGTAAATCAGTTGATAATTGATAATTCAAGATTCCACTATCCACTATCCACTATCCACTATCCACTTCCCACTTCCCACTTCCCACTATCCCCTTTCCACTATTCTCTGCTGGCGCACCTGGGAACCCGCTGTCGTCTGATTGCTATTTGGCAAGCTTGCCATCGCAGCTAATTCTGCCATTAGCCGTTATCATGCGTTTTATTCAGAACACGCCATCCGGCACAATCAGGGGAGCAAAATGGGATTTATTTCAGGTTTAGTTAAAGTGGCGGTCGGCGCTGCCGCCGGGGTTGCCGCTGTGACCGCATTGCCGTTGTTTGGTGCTGTCGGCACGATCACGGCGTTAGGCACTGTCGCTGGTTCAATACTTGGGGGTGGAGCCGGTGTTGCAGACGAAGTAATGAGCAAGGATAAGTGACGACATGACAATATGGTTCGTATCGCGTCACCCGGGCGCTGTGATATGGGCAAAAACGCAGGGGATAGTCGTGGATTGCTGGGTAGCGCATCTTGAGGTCGAGAAAATTGCCGCTTGTGATACAGTGATCGGCACTTTGCCGGTACAACTGGCTTTTGAAGTCTGCTCGCGCGGTGCGCATTATCTGAATCTCTCGCTTGATTTGCCTTTTGAGTGGCGCGGACGAGAATTGAGTGCGGACGAATTGGGCGCGGTTAATGCAAGAATGGAAGAATTTATGATTATTCGGAAAGATGACTATGAAATTTGATACGCATTTATGTTTGGTTTCAAATCAGGCGACCCCTAATCTGATTCCCGTTATGGACGCAAACACAGCGCCACGCAGAGTGGTACTGGCATTAAGCGCAGATATGAAACAACGTGGTGCCTGGTTATCTGCGGTCATGCGTCGCCACGGCATTACGGTGGAAGTGCTGGAGATCCCTGATGCCTATGATTTTAATAGTTGCTGGGAAGTATTTTCAGACTGGTTGACGACTCAGTATAAGGATGTCGCACTGAATGCAACGGGCGGCACTAAGATAATGGCAATTGCGGCACAGGATGTGTTTCGTGAGGCTAAAAAAGCGGTTTTTTACGTGAATATTGAAAATGATTCCTTACTGCGTCTTGATCGCGGTGAAAAACCCGTTATTTTGCCGACAAAGATCAAATTACGTGAATATCTTGAATCCCACGGCTATGAAGTAGAGGGCGGGGTGAAAAAGCCCGATATATCTGCTGAACAACGCGATTTTGTGAATAAATTGGCTTATGAAAGTGAGCGACTTGGTCATGCGCTGGGTAAATTAAACTGGCTGGCGCAACAGGCGAAGGGCTCGTTGAAGTCTCCCGTTTTGGATGAAAGTGCGCTCGACAGTCAGACTTTTAACGAATTGCTGGGCAGGTTTTCGGAAGCCGGTTGCTTGTCGGTCAAAGATAAACGGCTGGTTTTTCCCAATGAATCTGCGCGGCAGTTTGTTAATGGCGGCTGGCTGGAATTTCTGGTTTACCAGGCTTTATCAAGTCTGTCTTCTGAATTTAACTTTTCGGACTACGCTATCGGACTCAAGGTTCGAGCGCCTAATAAAACCACCAGCAATGAATTGGACGGCGCATTTTTGTACCGCAATACGCTGCATATTATCGAATGTAAAACAGCCAATCTGGTACAAAGTTCAACTGACAACAATCAAAGCAAGGGAACCGATGCGCTGTATAAGTTAGACGGATTGCGTAACATGGGCGGCTTACGCACCAAAGCCGCATTGATCGATTATCGCGGTAGTTTAAATGATGCGGATAAGGGGCGTGCTGCACAAATGAGATTGACTGTCATTTCAGGTTCACAATTGCGCAATCTGGCAGGTTGTTTGAAAGGCTGGTTGAAGTGATTCCTGCCGGGTTTTCGCGCCGAATTTTGCTGGCGGTTACCGGCTTGACACCGCAAATTGTCACGGAAACCTTGTTCGCGCTGGCGGTGGATGGTGCAGAGAAATTCATTCCCACTGAGATCCATATCATCACCACGCAAGAGGGCGCGAACAGAATACGCTTATCTTTGCTGGATAACGTTTCAGGACAGTTTCACGCGCTGTGTAAGGAATATAATTTACCGCCGATTGTTTTTCCGTTAAGTCATATTCATGTCATTCCGGATGCAACAGGCTTGCCGCTCGATGACATCCGTACCCCGCAGGATAACTTGCGCGCGGCGGATTATATCTCTCATCTGGTTCGAGATTTTTGCCGCGATGAGCAGGCGGCCTTGCACGTATCCATAGCAGGCGGGCGCAAGAGCATGGGGTTTTTCGTAGGCTACGCCCTGTCGCTGTTTGGCCGCAGCCAGGATGCCTTATCTCACGTGCTGGTCAATGATCCCTTTGAATCGTTGCCTGATTTCTATTTTCCACCGAAGCTGGGCCGTGTGCTGCATGCTCGCAATGGCGCGCCTGTGCATACTGATGATGCGCGCATTATGCTGGCCGAAATTCCTTTTGTACGGTTACGTGGTGGTGTTCCCGCCTCATTGCAAACCGGCAATGTTTCTTTTGCCGAGACGGTCAGCGGGGTTCAGTCCGGGCTGAATTTTGTATCGCTGGAAGTTGACGTTACAGGTCATGCGATTTGTTGTTCCGGAAAATGGCTTAAGTTGTCCCCGTCGTTATTTGCATTTTATTTGTGGCTGGTCAAGCGATGTCATGATGGATTGCCTGACGGCGGAGGAATAGGCTGGCGTGAGGCGGATCAGGCTGACTTTCTGGCAGTTTACGCTGAGGTTGTCGGGCGGATGTCGCCTCATTGGGAGGCTGCAAGCAAATCTTTGCAGAACGGCTTTGAAAATGGCGAATTTTTTGAGCAAAAAGTCTCAAAAATAAATTCAATACTTAGAAAAAGCATGCCCTTGGATGCCCACATGTATCTCATTGTACCTTTTGGAAAAAAGCCATTTCAAATATACGGGCTAAGACTGCTTTCTGAACAAATTTCGGGAATCTGAATCATTTGATATTTTACAGAAAACTAGTGCTCAATATTCTCATTAATAACTGATGTTACGCAGCAACATTCGCTACTCACAATAAAAACAACTTTTCCGGGGGCAGAACGGACATCAATAGATATTCATCTCGAACCGTTATCGGGGTTGGCAGCTTACAAAGATGCATCTTCTATGATGCTGAGGACAGTGACACGTAATGCATTTACCCGACTGGTGGATGTCGCTATTTATACCGTATGAACCGATTATCAGTAGAGCCGCCTGCCGGGATGCCATTGTAACCGTTTGGAACGGCAACCAAGCGCTTCCCTTCAAGTAAGGTCTTGGCCTGCTTCTGAATTTCTTTCTTCCATAGGCTTACTTGCGCCGGATGTACGCCGTACACCAGACTAATCTGGTTGACCGTCTTCGTCCCTCGTATCGGCTCAAGGCCTATCTTCGCCTTGAGTTCAGGGAGATGCGACTGCCGCTGTTGGTATTTGAAACTGCCCTCTATAACAGCTCACAGCTTAAAGTATTGTCTGAAAAACGGGGGCCCTATCGTCGCGGCCCTTATCGTCTTTGCTTGCTTAACTTATTTTCCGGCAGGGGGTTTGTTCAGTTTGCGTTGCAAGGTGCGGCGGTGCATATTGAGTGCGCGGGCAGTCGCCGAGATGTTGTTGCCATGCTCCTGCAGTACGCGCTGAATGTGTTCCCATTCCAGCTTTTCGATGTTGGCGGGTAGCGCATTGAAAGCGACATGGGTATCGGCTTGATGGCTGAAAGCAGCAACGATTTCATCCGCGTTGGCAGGTTTGGCCAGATACTGTGTTGCACCCAGTTTAATGGCTTCAACTGCGGTATGAATGCTGGCATAACCGGTCAGAACCACGATGCGCGTGTTCGGGTCGAGTTCGTGCAAGGCTTTGACCAGAACCAGGCCCGGTGCCCCGTCCATTTTCATGTCAACAATAGAAAATTCGGGCGGATTAGCAAAGGCCAGGGGCAGTGCTTCTTCAACGCTGTGCGCCACCGTTACGCTAAATCCGCGTTTTATCAGCGCAGTTCTGAGTACCCGGCAAAAAGTGGCATTATCATCCACCAGTAATAATGATGCAGAATCTTCGCAGCTCATGTTTGTGCCTCAGTTCGGGCGACAGGCAAGGCAAGTTCAGTGGTCGCTCCGCCGCCTTCACGGTTATACAGGCGAACACTGCCACCCAGTCGTTCGATGGTCGCGTTGGCAAGAAATAAACCTAAGCCGCGTCCTTCCGCCTTGGTGGTGAAAAATGCCGAGCCGGCCTTGAGTGCGATCTCATCGCTTAATCCCGGACCGTCATCACGTATCTCCATAATGTAATTCAAACCTTGCTGGCGGGTGGTAATTTCTATTGGCTGTTCACTGGCATCGGCGGCGTTGTTGAGCAAATTCATCAGCGCAGCGCGCAGCGTGACATCAACGCTGATCAGGGGAGAGGTATGCCCGCTGTGATAACGATATTGAGCAGTGGGGCGTAACAACTGCCACTCGCTCAGCACCTCAGCTAGGACTTGCTCCGCTGATTGCAGTGAACTGGTGCCACTATCCTGCGCATTCAGCATCATTTTATCAAGGATGCGACGGCATGCGCGGAGCTGTTCATCCAGCAGGCTAAGGCTGTCGCTTAATTCGGCTTCGCTAGCGCCATGCTGTAATTCACCGATGATCACCGCCATGGTGGAGAGCGGTGTGCCAAGTTCGTGTGCAGCGCCTGCCGCCTGTGTGCCAAGGGCTACGATACGTTCGTTGCGCAAAATTTCTTCGCGTACCCGCACCAGCATTTTATCCCGATTGCGTACCGCTTGAGCCATTTTAACCACGAAGTAGGCTACTACGACCGCGCTGATGACGAAACCTAGCCACATACCCAGTACATGGAGATTGAAGGCGTTATCCATTTCCATGCTCATATCCATGTCCTGATGGTTGCGGGGCAACGGAATGCGGTAGAGCATCAAAGTGCTGTAGCAGGCGGTAGTGAGTGCGGCCATGCACCAGGTATAAGGTGCGGACAGGGTGGCTGCGGCAATGACCAGTGGCAGCAAATAGAGTGAGACAAACGGATTGGTTGATCCTCCTGCGTAATACAGCAGGATGGATAATTCGATCACATCGGCGCTTAACTGAAAAAAAAGTTCAGAGTTGGATACCGGACTTTTGCTTTTCAGGCGTAACAGCGTGAAAAAGTTGATCGTCGCCAGCGTTGCGATGCTGACCAGCATCGGCAACCATTCCAGTTGAAGTTCGAGTATTTTCCGGACGGCGAGCAGCGTCAACAGTTGTGCTAATACGGTCAAACTGCGTAAATTGACCAGGCGGCGCAATTGCAGGTGGCCTGGCAGCGAGGATAAGAGGTTCATGGCGCAATTGTAAGCTGAGCGAATGGATGCGGGGTGCGACATTTTGCCGCAGCGGGCTTATTTTTCAATTATCAATGCCGCAGGTATAATGGCTTTTTTTGACAGGAAGTTGAATATGAATAAGTTCATTAAAACGGGCGCGGTGCTGGGCGCGATGTTGTGGAGTTTTAGTGTCTGTGCGGGCAATATTCAGGTTGAGCATGTCTGGGCACGCGCGACCGCCCCGGGTCAGGAAACCGCGATGGTGGACTTGTCGATTACCAGTGCACAGGATGCCAAGTTGATCGGATTCTCCAGTACCGCCTGTAAAACCGCACAGTTGCACAGTATGACGCATGACAATGGCATGATGAAAATGCGTGAAGTGAAGGTTGTCGATTTGCCGGCAGGTCATCACGTGGCTTTGGGCGCAGCCGGTTATCACCTGATGCTGATCGGGCTGAACGCGCCACTGAAGGCGGGTGAGCACGTGCCATTGACACTGAATATCATCGTGGCCGGCAAAGAGATCAAGATTGAAACTTCGGCGGAAATCAGGCCGCTGACGGCAGTGATGCCCATGCATATGTAATGACGCTGTACGCCAGTGCTTACCGGCTGGCGCATAATTCGTTCCGGATGAGTTTATCCCGGCGGGCGGAAAATAATTCTCTACACGCTTTATTCTGTCACCGCGATTTTTCTTCTGGTGTAAAATAATCCGAAATTTAATCGTCCGGTTTGTTGCGTCCCGATACGAAATTTACATACCTTAATTCAGGAGTTCAGTAGTGACCATTTCACCTTCCGCCGCAGATAAAAAAGCCCGCACACTCTCCGAGGCGATGCCTTATATTCAGCGTTTCTTCGATAAGACCATCGTGATTAAATACGGTGGCAATGCGATGACGGACCCTGCACTGCAGGAGGGATTTGCCCGCGACGTGGTGTTGCTGAAACTGGTCGGCATGAATCCTGTGGTGGTCCACGGCGGAGGCCCGCAAATCAACGAACTGCTCAAACGGGTCGGCAAGGAAGGTCATTTTGTTCAGGGTATGCGCGTCACCGATCAAGAAACCATGGATGTGGTTGAAATGGTGCTAGGTAAGGTTAACAAGGATATCGTCAATCTGATCAACCGTTTTGGCGGTAAGGCTGTCGGCCTGACAGGGCAGGACGGCTCGTTTATTCGTGCGAAAAAGCTGCTGGTTGCAAGCGATGTAGAACCAGGCAAAATGCTGGATATTGGCCTGGTCGGTGATATCAGCTCGATTGATCCGTCCATCATCACTTTTCTGGATTCCGGCGATTTTATCCCGGTCATTGCGCCTATCGGCGTGGGGCCGGATGGTGAGGCGCTGAACATCAATGCTGACGTCGTCTCCGGCAAGCTGGCCGAAGTGTTGAATGCGGAAAAACTGGTACTGCTGACCAATACGCCCGGTGTGCTGGACAAGAATGGCGAACTGCTGACGGGGCTGACACCAAAGCAGATTGATGAACTGGTAGCCGATGGCACGCTCTCAGGCGGTATGTTGCCCAAAATCAGTTCAGCCCTGGACGCTGCGCGAGGTGGGGTACGTTCGGTGCATATCATCGACGGCCGTGTGGAACATGCGCTGCTGCTGGAAATTCTGACCGATGAGGGTGTGGGCACGCTGATCAAGAGCAAATAGTGCAGGCGATACTGTGGGTTTTTGATCTGGATAACACCTTGCACGATGCAAACGGGTACATCTTTCCGCACATCAATCGCAGTATGACCGCTTATTTGCAGGAGCATCTGCAACTTTCCGAGGCGGATGCGAATGCGCTTCGTCAGCGTTACTGGCGCCAGTATGGCGCGACCCTGAGCGGATTGATGCGTCATCATGGCACAAATCCGGATCACTTTTTATATCATACCCATCAGTTTCCGGAACTTGCTAAAATGGTGCTCCGCACGCCGCATCTGAGGCAGGTATTGCGTCGTCTGCCCGGTCAAAAAGTGGTGTTTTCGAATGCACCGCAGCATTATGCCCGGGCGGTGTTGAGACTGTTGAAAGTGGCTGATTTGTTTGACGATGTGGTCGCTGTGGAACAGACCCGCTATCGACCCAAGCCTGACTTTGCAGGTTTTCGGCACGTAATGCACCAGCATCGCGTCAAGGCCCGCCAATGCGTGATGGTAGAAGACAGTCTGGAAAATCTGCAGGCGGCTAAACGGCTGGGCATGCGCACGGTTTGGGTGAATGCCGGTAACAGGCTCCCTGCCTGCGTGGATGTCAAAATCAGCGCTATCGGGCAGTTGCCGGGTGTGGCGCATCGACTTAATTTAACTTCAAGGGAAACCAATGATTCTGATTTTGAGTAGTAATGTTTCTGAAAAAGCACAGGAATACCAGTCTTTACTGGCTCATCTGGCAATGATGCCGGGAATAAAGACTCGCGTGCATGTCGAACGCGGTCATGAGCAGTCTCTTACCGAGATTTATCTGATCGGCAATACCAAGCAACTGGATATCGGCGAGATGCAAAGTTTGCCCGGTGTCGAACGCGTGGTGCGGGTATCCGAAGAATATCGCATACTGGGACGTCACAAGGACGACCAGCGTGCTACTCATTTTGAATATAATGGTGTGCGTTTCGGGCAGGATACGCTGCATGTGTTTGCCGGTTTATGCGCGGTAGACAATAAAGAGCACGTCGAGATAATGCTGAAAGCCTTGCAGGCTAACGGTCAGGTTTGTACACGCATGGGTGCCTACAAGCCGCGCACCAGTCCTTACGCGTTTCAGGGGCACGGCAAGAACTGCCTGCCCTATGTGTTCGAGTTGGCGGGAAAATACGGCATCAAGGTGATGGCGATGGAAATCACCCATGAATCACATGTCGATGAGATCAATGAAGCGCTGCATCAGACAGGGGAGGCGACCGGCGTGATGCTGCAAATCGGTACGCGCAACACGCAAAACTTTGAATTACTGAAGATTGTCGGGCGTCAGACCAAAATGCCGGTGCTGCTCAAACGCGGATTTGGCATTACGTTGGATGAATCGCTCAATGCTGCTGAATATCTGGCCTCGGAAGGCAACCGCAATGTGATTTTCTGTTTGCGCGGCATGAAAACCAATATGGCCGATCCGCATCGTAACTTTGTCGACTTCGCCCATGTGCCGGTAGTGAAGCGTTTGACGCGCATGCCGGTATGTGTTGATCCGTCGCATTCTGTCGGTTCTCGCGCTGCATCGCCTGATGGCATCATGGATATGATGCATGTGACAGCGCAAGGCGTGCTGGCCGGTGCCAATATGGTGCTGGTAGATTTTCATCCGGTACCTGTCAAGGCGCTGGTTGATGGTCCGCAGGCCATGCTGCTAAATGAATTGCCGTATTTTCTTGATGATGTGCAAATTGCACGCGAAGCTTATCTTAAGCGTGTCGCGCTGCGACAACGTCAGGACAGCATGGCTTAGTGTATAGCGCATGAGCAGGGTTTTCAGTGTTGTGGCAATTTTAAGGTTTTGTATTTTTTAGATGACTATTTCGGGAGATTGCGATCATGGTAGAAAAAATAAAGAAACCCTCCGTAAAAAAAGCGGTTGCCGGCAAAGTTGTCGCTGACACGGAAGTAAAAATTAAGAAAGCACCTGCTAAAAAAGCACCTGCAGCAGTTGAATCAGCAGTGCTGCCGGTTGCTGAAGTTGAAACGGCTGCAGCGGATAAACCGGTAAAAAAACCGGCAGTAAAAAAAGCAGCGAAAACCAAAACTGCCGGGAAGCAGGAAGTCGCTCAGCCATCGGATAAGGAACGTTATCGTATGGTAGAAACAGCGGCCTACTACATCGCCGAACGCTCCGGATTTCAAGGTTGCACGACCGAACACTGGGCCGCTGCGGAAATTGAGATTGCGGCTAAACTGGCCGGTTAATACCGCTTGTACTGAAATAGAAAACCCGCGCAAGCGGGTTTTCTATTGGCTTACAGCGCTGGGGTGACGGTTATTTCCTCGGAACCATTATCATATTTATGCAGGAATTGTGCGATGGTTTCAAAGGTTGCGGTGACCGGTGTGCCGGATTGATCAGAAGTGGAAATTTCGGAACTGAACAGTGAACCCAAGACTAGTTTTAACGGATTGACGTTGACCGGTTGTGCCTGGAAATAAGCGATCTCGTTGGCTTTGATCCGCTTGATGTCGCTGGTCTGGTAGATGGCTGCGCTGATAACGTCCAGCGTATGTTCGGTGCAGTTCTGGCGACCCAGCGTGTAAGGGTTGGCGATCAGTGAATAGTGAGGATCGTGCAACGCGGCATAGACAGGGGAATTGATCACATCTAGCAGACGCTGTTGCAGTTTGGCTGATGGAATGATGATGCCCGCCTCCAATACTGCCACACCTGCGAAAAAATCGACCGGAAAATCTTGTACCAGATCGCTGACATCGGGGTGTTTATCCTGCTGGTACAAATTGTAAATGGCATAACCCGGAATTTTTCGGCCATCGGCAGTGGTAATTTGTGAATAAACGGCAAAGGCAACATGGGTGAAGTGCATTCCTTCGGGTAACTCGGCAGCGGGGCGACCCATGCGTGCCAGAATGGCAACATGTGCGCCTTTCGCCGCCAGTGTTTTTTCAACTTGTTTGGCGAACTTGATAATCTGTTCAGGCGTAAACTTTATTTCAGTCGATGAGGATGAGGAACTGAAGCTGCCTGCATGTGCAGGTACTGAGCCTGTCATCATCAGGCAGGTAAGCAACAGGGAACTGATTCGCATTGTTTTGAGTCGCATGGTGATCCTTTGCGTAAGCTGGTTGGTCAGATGCCTTTGTCTGATTTTTCACGGGAAGGCTGGTCATTTTTCAGTGCCTGGTCAGGCGGCATGATGGTGATGGTTTCATTGCTGATATCAAGCGGTGCGCCGACGGGGGTTGTCGCCGCCTGTGCTGAGCCGTGTGCGGCCTGGCTGGATAGCGCGCCTGCCGTACCGCTCACCATGCCACCGATGGCCAGAGGAATAGCGGAAACACCTAAAGTAGCCTGTCCGGATGCGGCAATGGCATGTGCTGCACTGGCGCTGGCATGTGCGCTTGCCTGGGCGGAATTACCTGCAGCCTGTCCGGACAGCGACTGGTCGGCAGCGGCGGATGAAGAAACCAGTAGTGTGATCAGTATCCAGTGAGATGATTTCATGAAAGTTCCTTTTGAGTTTAGCGCGACTGCTTTTCAAGGTTCAGGAGTGATGATATACATTTGAGCGCCATTGTCATACTTTTTCAGATAATCAGCAATCGTTTCAAAGGTCGCTGTGACAGGCGTGCCGGGTTGGTCGGACAGGGTGATTTCGGAAGAAAACAGCGCGCCCAGCATCAGCTTGAATCTGCTGACATTAACGGGCTGGGCAATAAAGTACTTTTTCTCGACAGCCTTGATGAAGTTGATGTCAGCTGTCTGATAGATGGCTGCATTGATGACATCCAGGGTGTGTTCGGTGCAGTTCTGACGACCCAGCGTGTAGGGGTTGGCGATGGCGGAATAGTGTGGGTCATGCAGTTGCCGGTAAACGGGCGAATTTATTGTATCAAGCAGGCGCTTTTGCAATTCGGCTGAAGGAATGAGGATGCCCGCTTCAAGTACGGCCACACCTGCGAAGAAGTCCACCGGAAAATCCTGTACCAGGGAGCTGGTATCCGGTTGCTCATTGCTCTGGTAGTCATTGTACATGGCGTAACCGGGAAGCTTTCTGCCATCCGCTGTGGTGATTTGCGAATACACCGCGAACGATACATGCGTGAAGTGCATGCCTTCAGGCATTTCGGCCGGCGGTCTGCCGACACGTGCGACGATTGCAACCCGTGCACCCCTGGCCGCCAGCGTTTTTTCGACTTGTTTGGAAAAGTGGATGATCTGCTCGGCCGGAAACCGTAGCGCACCACCCGCCATACTGTCTGCATGCGCAGTCAGAGAGCAGGCAGACAGGATAATTGCGAGCAGGTAGCGCATACGGCCTCCGGTATTAGCTGTCAGTTCAGCGCGAATTTTAGCACTGCAGTATTGTGATTGTGCTATCTTGGATCCAACTAAATTCAGCTTTTTTTGTCATGAGCCTGTTCGCACTGATTTTTGCACTGTTGCTTGAACAAGTTAAGCCCTTGTGCAAGCGTGAATCTTTGTTTGGCTGGCTGTCAGGCTATGTTGACTATTTTCAACATCATTTGAATTCAGGCGCATACAGTCATGGTAAAACTGCCTGGTGGCTGGCTGTTTTACCCGTGTTAACCGGCAGTATGCTGCTCTATCAGGGATTGCACTACCTGCATCCGCTGCTCGCCTTTTTATTTGATCTGGTTGCGTTATATCTGAGTATGGGGTTCGCTCAGTATCTTCTGGCTTTAACTGATATTCAGCAAGCATTACGCAACGGTCGTCTGGATAACGCCCGTGAAATTTTGCAGGCATTTAGCGGGCATCCGGCAGGCAGCCTGAACGCTGAAGACGTTGCCCGGATGGCAATTGAGTTGTCCTTGCTGGCGATACTGCATCAACTGTTCGGAGTCTTAGTCTGGTTTGTTTTGTTCAGTCTGTCGGGCCTGGGCGGTGCTACGGGGGCGTTGTGCTATTGTCTGGCGCAGACCCTCGGTAAAGATTGGGTCGGTCATTTAAATGCAGATGAATATGGTGAGGCAGAGTTTGATGTGTATGCGCGAAAAATGGCTGTCCGCCTGACATGGTTGCCGATTCGACTGACCGCAGTAACTTTTGCGATTGTCGGTAACTTTGAGGATACCGTATTTTGCTGGCGCTCACAGGCCGTGCTCTGGCCTGACAGAGAAGCAGGCATTCTACTGGCAAGCGCTGCCGGCGCATCGGGCATAAAGCTCGGGCTGCCGGTTACCCGCGACGCTTTGTCGTTTGATCGACCCGAACTGGGTGTTGCTGATCAAACCGGAGATGCCGCCTTATACAGCACAAGGCGTCTGGTGTGGCGCGCCATTGTTTTCATGATGATCACGCTGTTTATGTTAACGATCGCCGGATTGTTGCGTTAGAAATTCATTCTGTTCTCAACGCGACTACCGGGTCGAGTTTTGCTGCGCGTCGTGCGGGCATCACACCCGCTAAAAGCCCGATACCCGCCGCACTAAGTTCAGCCAGTACGGCGAATAGCCAGGGCGTGTGGACAGGCAGGTCAGGGATCAGCAAGTGTAATCCTTGTGCGATGCCTGCGCCTAGTGCCAGTCCCGCCAGCCCGCCAACTGCGGATAGCAATATCGCTTCGCTTAAAAATAGCATCAGGATTTGATTTTGGCGTGCACCCAAGGCCCGCAGCAGCCCGATTTCAGCCGTGCGCTCGGATACCGCCATGGTCATGATAGTCACAATGCCGACGCCACCGACCAGCAAGGAAATACCGCCCAGTGCGCCGACGGCAAAGGTAATGACATTCAGTATTGAGCCCAGTACATCAAGTGCTTTTTCCTGTGGAATCAGGGTAAAGTCCTCGCGGCCATGGCGCGCTTTGAGCAGTGCCGTGATGGAATCGACGATGACGGGTAACCGGGAGCCGGTTTTGTAGCTCAACTGGATTTCCATCAAACCCGGACGATTGAATAATTGCTGCGCGCGTCCTGCCGGAATAAATACAGTGTCGTCCATGTCGAAACCCAACATCTGCCCTTTGGGCTGCATCACGCCGATGACGCGATAGCGTTGACCGCCTACCCGCAGATAACCGCCCAGCGGATTAACGCCGGCAAACAATTCATCGCATACTTTGGAGCCTAACACCACCAGTGCGCGCGCTTCGGTCGGATTATCGTCAGGCAGAAAAATGCCTTTTTGCATATGGCTTGCCCAGACTTGAAGCATATTGTGCCCGGCGCCGATTACCGTGGTGCGACGGGTGCGGCCATTGACGCGCACTTCGGCGTTACCAGTGATGCTGGGATTGACATATTCGACGTTGGGTAAGTGTTGTAAGGCTAGCCCGTCTTCAAGGGAAATCGTTCTGACCGAACCGAAGATGCCCATGTTGCCGCCCTGAGTTTGCGTTTTGCCGGGCTGAATGGCGATTAAATTAGTGCCAAACTGGGAGAATTCCGCTAAAACGAACTGGTGCAATCCTTCGCCTATAGAGGTGAGCAGAATGACGGCCGTGATGCCAATGGCGATGCCTGAAGCTGTCAGGAAGCTGCGCATCCGGCAGGCTGAAAAAGTGCTGGTCGTGAGGCGGATCAGATCAGTGAATAACATATTGTCTCTGATACGATTTTCCTGGTCATATCGCTTTGTAAAAAACCGCTGTCAATAAATAGCTGCGGCAAGGTTTTGCCGGCTGAGTTTTAGTGCAACTTGTTCCAGAGTCGCCGGCGAGAGATCGTCTAACGGAATAATACCTGCATCAGCCAGCTTGCTGTAGTGTCTGGACGTCGCGCGCAAATAGCTGGGATCATAATGTCGCGTGAGCAATTCCTCGACCATGGATGCAAAGTCACCCGCCTTGATCATGGCTTGCCAGTGCTGCAATTGTTTTTCACCGTGAAAGCGGTGCAGATTTTGCATGTGATCAATCAGTAATTCCGGATTGTCGAGATAGTGCCTGTAGTCCTCCAGCAAGCCATTGACGCGAGCTTGCAGTTGCGTTTCAACAAGCAGACATGGGCTTTGATGCATGGCGATCACCAGCGCGGAGGGTAGGGTGATCAGTCCGATCTTGTTGCTTTCCGCTTCAATGTACACCAGCTGCTCAGGATTCAGTTTTTGCAGGGCCAGCAGCAGTGCCGTGTCAAAACCTTTTTGTGTGGGTTGAGCCTGTTCGGGCAGTCTGCCCAGCATCGAGCCGCGATGCCGGGCCAGTGCTTCAAGGTCAAGCACTTGACGGCCTTGTGCGGTGAGCGCATTGAGCAGCCGGCTTTTTCCTGAACCTGTCGGGCCGCAGACCACCTCGAAGGTGAATTTTTGCGGCATGATCTCCAGTTGAGCCAGTACTTCGCGCCGGTAGCTTTTATAACCGCCTTCCAGTTTGCCCGCTGCCCAGCCTACCTGGGAGAGGATGATGCTCATCGCACCGCTGCGCTGTCCGCCACGCCAGCAATAAATCAGCGGTCGCCAGGCTTTAGGGTGCTCGTGAAAGCGCGTTTGCAGATGGTGTGCTATGTTCTTTGCTACCATCGCTGCACCCACTTTGCGTGCCTCGAAGGGGGATACCTGTTTGTATAAAGTGCCGACAACGATGCGCTCTTCATCGCTGAAAACCGGACAGTTGATCGCACCTGGAATATGATCCTCGGCAAATTCTGCCGGTGTGCGAACATCGATAATCTCGTCAAATTCGGCCAGCTGTGATAGGTTTGCAGTTCTGAACAACATTGAGAACCCTATGTCGGAAATTAAATTGACCCAATTGTCTCACGGTGGCGGCTGCGGCTGCAAAATTGCGCCGGCCTTGTTACAACAAATTTTGGGTGAAGTGAAGGATAAATTACCCTGGCCGAATTTGCTGGTCGGTACTGAAACCAGTGATGATGCGGCCGTTTACCGGCTGAACGACAGCCAGGCGATCATTGCCACCACTGATTTTTTTATGCCCATCGTCGACGACCCTTATGATTTTGGTCGCATCGCCGCAACCAATGCGCTCTCCGATGTGTATGCCATGGGCGGTACACCCATCATGGCACTGGCAATCGTTGGCATGCCGGTTGATAAACTGTCCACTGATGTCATCCGCGCTATTTTGCAAGGTGGAGAGTCGGTTTGCCAGGCCGCAGGCATCCCGCTGGCAGGCGGTCATTCAATCGATTCAGTTGAACCTATTTATGGTCTGGTCGCGATCGGGATTGTGCATCCCGACCGGCTCAAGAAAAACAGTGCGGCACGTGCAGGGGATGTGCTGATTCTGGGCAAAGGTCTGGGCGTCGGCATCATGGCATCCGCGTTAAAAAAGGGAGCGTTGTCGGATGAGGGGTATCAGCAGATGATCGGTGCTGCCACCCGGCTCAATGCTGTGGGCACCGTTTTGTCTGCCATTGATGCCGTCCACGCGCTGACCGATGTGACCGGATTCGGCCTGCTCGGACATTTGCTGGAAATGTGCAAAGGGGCGGGGCTGAGCGCCGAGATTGATTTTAACAGCGTGCCGAAGTTACCCGTGGCGCTGGCGCTTGCCATGCAGGGATTTGGTCCGGGCGCCATCGAGCGCAACATGGCAAGTTACGGCAATGATATTCATTTCGCCGGAACGGTGCTGGCCTGGCAACAGCGTCTGCTGGCTGATCCGCAAACCAGTGGCGGTTTGCTGGTCGCTGTCGCGCCTGACGCGGTTGATGAGGTGTTATCCAGTTTTGCTCAGGCAGGTTTTGACCAGGCTGCCGTGATTGGTGTGATGAAAGCAGGCGCAGCAGGCGTGCGGGTAAATTGAAATTGATGAAAAGCGTACATTTGGTGATTGTCGATTTGTTCCTGCCCGGGAAATTCTCGAAGGAGGTATGCGCGCAATTGCGGCTGCCTGTGCTTGAAAAAATACTGGCCAGAGGGGTGGCAGCAAATGATGCTACACGATGCTCGTTTGAAGCGGCCTTGTGCGGGCTGTTTAACCTGACAGGCGGGATCGCACCCGTGTCAGCGGCGTTTGACGGGCTAGACAAGGGGTGCTGGCTGCGGGCAGATCCGGTGCATATGCGTTTGCAGCGGGATCAGGTGGTGTTGCTGCCTGTCGTGGTCAGTAATGAGGAATCTGTACAGTTATGTACCAGCCTGAATGCACATTTTTCAGCTCTGGGCTTAATGTTCTTTGCCCCGCATCCTGAGCGCTGGTATCTGCGTCTGGATAAGCTGCCGGACATGAACAGCGTGCCGTTGTCACAGATGATCGGGCGGGATATTCGTGAAAATCTGCCGGCCGGTGCGGATGCCCGTTACTGGCACCAATTATTTAATGAGATTCAAATGCTGTTATTCGCTCATCCGCTAAATGAGCAGCGCGAAGCGCGTGGTGAAAATCCGGTCAACAGCGTCTGGTTTTGGGGTGCCGGCAGAGAGGTTGCTGCCAGAGCGCAGTATGATAGTATCAGCTCGGATGTGGTCTTGCCTGAAATGCTGGCGGCAGCTGCCGGGATGCCGTTTTTACCCTGGTCTTCAAGCTGGCGCGGTCCTGAGGGGCGGCAACTACTGGTTTGGAATGGCTTGAAAAATGCGATACAAAGCGGCGATCTGGCGGCCTGGCGAGATGAATTGCAGGATTTTGAAACTGCTTATCTGCAACCATTATGGCATGCGCTGCGCAGCGGTAAAGTAGCACAACTGCAGGTGGATATTGTCAGCAGTAAAGGTGTGCAACAGCTGAAACTTACGCGCGGTGATAGTTGGGCCTTCTGGCGACGAAGCAAGCCGCTGGCCGATTACTCGGCTGAACACGCATAAAATCAAAGGGTGTGCTGACAGGGTTTGCGTTGAATGGATAGTGAATATTAAACGATGCTGTAGTATCATCACGCGGCCACCGGTTGGGTATTCGCCGGAAGAGCTTATTAAAATCAGTGGTTAGGAGCCCGTTAGCAGGTTACCGGATGTCAGTGACCTGCCAGGAATAAATATGAAAATTACATTTTTGGACTTTGAAAGTCCTATTGCCGAACTGGAAGACAAAATCGAGCAATTGCGCAACGTAAACGATGATACTGCGGCGATTGATATTGCAGATGAAATTAAGCAACTGTCGATGAAAAGCGATACGTTGATCAAAGATATTTATGCCAAGCTCACTCCATGGCAAATCTCAAAAGTCTCACGTCATCCTCAGCGCCCTTACACGCTTGATTATGTAGCAAATTTGTTTACTGATTTCGAAGAGTTGCACGGTGATCGCAACTTTGCCGATGACAAGGCGATTGTCGGTGGCCTTGCGCGCTTCAATGGTCAAAGCGTGATGGTGATCGGTCATCAGAAGGGCCGCGATACCAAAGAAAAGATCATTCGAAATTTTGGCATGCCACGTCCTGAAGGCTATCGCAAGGCAATGCGCCTGATGCGCCTGGCTGAAAAATTCGGCATCCCCATCATGACTTTTATTGATACACCCGGCGCTTATCCCGGTGTGGGTGCCGAGGAACGCGGTCAATCTGAAGCCATCGGACGCAATTTGTACGAGATGAGCGAATTGCGTGTGCCGGTTATCTGCACGGTTATTGGTGAAGGTGGCTCGGGCGGTGCACTGGCGATTGCAATCGGGGATGCCATGCTGATGCTGCAGTACAGCACTTATTCGGTGATTTCGCCTGAAGGCTGTGCCTCTATTTTATGGAAGAGCGCTGACAAGGCCGCCGATGCGGCGGAAACGCTGGGGATTACCGCGACTCGTCTGAAGTCGCTGGGGATCGTTGATAAAGTCATCAGTGAACCGCTGGGCGGCGCGCATCGTGATTATTCTGCAACCATGCAAAGTGTCAAAAAAGCGCTGCAGGATGCCTTGAAGGCTGCACAGAATAAACCTGTTAATGATTTGTTGCGTGACCGCTTCAATCGTCTGATGAGTTATGGCAAATTCAAGGAAGTGGTCTTGCAGGGATAGCAGTGGCTGACGACTTGTCCGCTGATTTGCTGCATCGTGTGTCGGCGGATATTTCCCCGCTGATCCCTGCCGGCAGTCTCATCTTGCTGGGTTTGAGCGGCGGCGTGGATTCGGTGGTATTGCTGTATCTGCTGCATAAACTGGCCCCGCGCTTTGCCTGGCGGCTGTCAGTAATTCATGTTCATCATGGAATCAGTCAGAATGCAGATGCCTGGGCGGATTTTTGTATCGCGCTCTGTGCCCGACTCGTCATTCCTCTGCATATCGAAAAAGTAGATATTACGCCGCTGCGTGATCAGGGGATTGAAGCGGCTGCACGTTCCTTGCGCCAGCGGGCATTTTCCGGGCAGCACTGCGATTTCATAGCACTTGCTCATCACAGCGACGATCAAGTCGAAACTCTGTTTTTACAATTGTTGCGCGGTGCAGGGGTGAAGGGCGCAAGCGCAATGCCGCAACTCTCCGCCCATACCGGCACGCATAAAGTCGTTCGTCCCTTGTTGCATTGCTCCCGTGCCCGGATCATTGACTATGCAAACGAGCATGCTTTGCCGTGGATAGAAGACGAAAGCAATGCGGATGACAGTTATCCGCGTAACTTTCTGCGACATCAATTGCTACCCTTGATGGCTGAAAAGTTTCCTGCCTACCGCCAGACCTTAACGCGCAGTACACAACATTTTGCCGAAGCCGCTGAGTTACTTGACGATCTGGCAAGACTGGATGCGCCGGATTTATTTTCCTCATCCCTGACTGGAGGAGAGCTTAAGAAAGAGGGCGGCGGCTTGCAAGTGTCTTGTTTGCAGGCGCTGTCCCGATCCCGGGCGAAAAATCTGCTGCGTTATTTTCTGTATCAACTGGGTGCGCCTATGCCGCAGGTCGTCCAGTTGGATAATATGCTGCTGCAGTTGTGTACGGCACGTGAGGATGCGACTGTTTGCATCAATTTTGCCGGTAATCTCTGGCAGTTGTATCGTTATCAGGGCAGGGTTTATGCACTGCCGGCATTGGCCAGGTTCGATCGCGAATACCTGTCTGAGTGGAAGGGAGAGGCGGAACTTGTCTGGCCTGCGTTAAATTCACACGTGATATTTCAACTGAATGACACGCAGGGGATTAGTCTGGAAAAACTGCAAGGTGCGGCTGTGACCTTACGTTTAAGGCAGGGCGGAGAAAGTTTGCGCCCCCGGGTGAACGCATCAACCCGTACATTGAAAAATTTGTTGCAGGAACAGGATGTTCCTCCCTGGCAGCGCGACAGGTTGCCTTTGTTGTTTTGTGGTGATCAGCTGGTTTGTGTGCCGGGTGTGGCCATTGCTGCGGCATATCAGTCTCAAGAAGGTGAATTAAGCGTCACAGTGACTTTGCAGTAATTCCATACAGAAGTAAAATCACGAGATAGTAAGGCTATTCCCAATATCGCCCAAATTGGCAAGCAATATCAAAGTTGGCTCTATGTGAATCATAGTGGGTAATGCGATAATTCCAACATGAATAGTTCAACTTTATTTAGCATGGCGCTCGGCCTGCAATCATCCTGGCAAGTGAACGACATTTCGTTTAGTGAACCCACTCGCAAAGAACTTCACCTGCAGATCGGTTTTGTTCGTGGTTCGCGCTTCCCTGATGAGACGGGGGTCGCATGCCCTGTTCACGATACGGTTGAGCGCGAATGGCAGCATCTGAACTTCTTTGAGCACCACTGTTTTCTGCATTGTGCTGTACCGCGCATCACAACAAGCAATGGCAGACGACCGTACTCGTTCCATGGGCGCGCTCTGAGAGCGGTTTTACATTGCTGTTCGAGGCCTTTGCGATGGCGCTGATTGATCGGGAAATGCCGGTGAATCGGGTGGCTGAAATATTGGGTGTTAACCCGCAAAGCGTATGGTCCGTGTTCAATCACTGGATTGGTCTGGCACGCGATGCGAATGATCCGTCCTCAATCACCTGGCTTGGTGTGGACGAGACCTCCTCACGCAAAGGCCATAAATACGTCACGCTAGGCGTCGATTTGGAGACCGCTCGTGTTATTCACGCCTGCGAGGGCAAGGGCAAAGAAACATTGAATAGCATTTAGCAACACCTTGAATATAATGGCGTTCCTAAGGAACAGATTACGCAGCTCAGTATGGATCTGTCACCCGCGTTCATTGCCGGTGCGGCGACAGCTTTTCCTCATGCTGCGATTACCTTTGACCGGTTTCATGTCGTTAAATTACTCAACGAGGCCATGGATAAGGTACGCAGAGTTGAACGTATTGAGCATGAAGCGCTGAAAGGGCACAAGTACACGTTTCTGAAAAACCGGCAAAATCTATCAGATAAAAAGGAAAAGGCGCTATCAGAAATGATTGAGCTTTACCTCAATCTGGGCAAAGCCTATCGGTTGAAAGTGCTTTTTAATGATTTGTGGGAAATGCCCGATAAGCCAGCGGCAACCGCATTTCTGACCAACTGGTGCAACGATGTCGAAGAGGCCAAAATTCCCGCCTTTATGGCCTTCGCAAAAACAGTCAGAGGGCATTGGTCAGGCATCATGCACTTCGTTGAATCACCATTAGCAACGGCATATTGGAAGGGATTAACAGCAAGGTGCCGTTGGCAAAGAGACGTGCCAGGGGTTACCGAAATATGGGAAATTTTATCAACATGATTTATTTTTTGTGCGGAAAATTGAAATTCGACTGCCCACGCTATTTCACATAGAGCCAAATATAGTGTGTCCAACCGAGCACAAACCGGTTTGCCAACTCAGCCGATACAAGCTGCAAAGTTTTGAGTACACCTGAAGTCGGCTGGGGAGGTTGGACAGTCAGGGCCGGTCCAATCTCTTGCCATCCGGTACTCACCTTCAAAGATTGGTCAGGCAGTGCCTGCCCAATCTCCCGGTAGGCGGTGTAAAAAGCGCGACACTGCTTCAAGCTGCTCGGAGAAATCCCTGTTAATCCTGCCGCCTTGAGTTCTGCCGACAGTTTTCAGGCGTTTTAGCCACAAACAGAACCCGTTTCGATGCCAGTACAGCACCTTGAGTTTATTGCGCCGGGGATTGATGAACACGGCGCAGCACCGAACGGATTCAGCCCCAGTTCCTGTTCGAGCAGCACGCTTAGCCCGTTGATCGATTTGCGAAAGTCAATCGGTTCGCGACAAAGATAGACTTGCCCAATATCGCAACCGGGGTGCATCAGCGTAACTCCGGCATGCTTTGTATGGCACGATCAAAAGCGGCTAGCCATTCGGGCTCCGGTAGCACCGATATTCCGGACGGCAAATTCAGCGTGCAATGTGATTGTCTGGGCGCCGCTACCTGTAGCGCGACAAACTTGCTCTGCACGGATTGGACCGCCTTGGTTCCGGCTTGAGGTGTCAGCTTTGTGTACTGCACCGGCTTTGTGGCGGCCAGCTTGTGCCAATACAGCGACTTCACCGCAAGATGGTGCTACTTTGCATATTCGCTTGCCGAAATTTCTTTCAGCTTAAGCGCCGCAACATGCGCCGCCCAGAATTCTGTTTTCTGAATCATGTTTCACCTCATTCGTAATTGAGGTGGCAATCATGCAAAAATTAACAGCAACCAACAAGCCTGCACTTCATGGAGTGCGTATTGTTCCTCAGTCATTCTATCCGTTGTTTCATCAGTCCTCGCCCAACCACACCCCTGTCTGTCTTGCCTGCGGCAGGCAGGGGTGATAAACAAGGCGCATCGAATAAAAGAAGGAAAAACCCGAAGTTTTATGGCGAGTGCGTTGCATCAATTACTCAGGAAAAAACGTAACATCATCAAGCCTCCTGGCAGCCAGGTATTCAATGCCGCTCGTTAAAGTCTATGCAAAAAAACGGGCACCCGTTGCAGGTGCCCGAAATTATTGCGGGGGGAGGGTACATCACGAAAGAGTTCGTCTCACCTGTCTGCATCTTACGGTGAGGAATGCAGGTTGAAAACCAATTAATTCTGCATTACATCGCACAAAAACAGCTATACCCTGTTCGCTTCAATCACGCTGGAACGCAAGCTGAGGCGAGCAAACCAGGCGGCAAGATTACTATGCTTGCCGCGCCAGTCTCGCTCAGCCTGACGCAAATCCAGATAAATCAATGCGCTCAGCAGCGCCAGATCGGCCAGCGTAATAGCGTCGCCCTCGCACCAGACATGCTCACCCAGCAATTTTGCAATATATTCCAGCGCATGGCTGATGGCCGTATTGTGCATATCCAGTGTGGCAATATCCTGTTTGTCAGCCGCTCTGGCATGCTCATTGCGCACCACCAGCGCGGAATCCATGATGCCGTCGGCCAGCGCCTCCCAACGTTTGACGCGCAGCCTTGCTCTCACATCAGCACGCGGAATCAGAACGGGTTGGTCATTGAGCGTATCGACATAATCGGCAATGACGCTGGAATCGAATACGCAAAAACCGTCGTCAAGTAACAAGGCGGGAATGCGGCCCAGCGGATTGATGCCCGGCACGAGGCTGCCGGGTTCTTGAGGCTGATCAATGACAAATTCGTGCGGGATATTCTTTTCCAGCAAGACCAGACGCGCCTTGCGCACATAAGGACTGGTGGCGGTGCCAAGCAATTTCATAATGAACTCCGTTGATTGATGTACAGATCATCTCACGATATCGCCTGATACGCATCATCGTTTACCGGTCCCCGTTAAATAAGCGAGATGCGGCAGGTGATTATCCTGAAGCGCAGGATTTTGCATAAGCAAATAAATTTAAACACTAAGCAAGTCAGGCCTGCTGGCTTATCATGCGCAGTCAGAATGCTTAATACCTCAAGGAAAATCACCATGTCACGCAACAAACGCGCTATCGTTAGTTGTCAATACCGATTGAATAAAGGATATAACAGATGAAATTTCCAATAAAACGCCTGGCTTTGCTGGGCATAGTGGTCATGTTGTCAAACGCTGCATTTGCTGCCGATGTCAGCATATTGAACGCGTCCTATGATGTGTCACGTGAGTTTTACAAAAAATACAATCCGACTTTCGTCAAATACTGGAAACAAAAGACCGGCGATAACGTCACCATTAACCAGTCTCACGGCGGTTCGAGCAAACAGGCGCGCGCTGTGGTGGATGGTCTGGAGGCCGATGTCGTGACCATGAATCAATCCATTGATGTGGATATTCTGGCTCAAAAGCAGTTGATTCCTGTCAATTGGGCGGAGCGTCTGCCCAATGGCAGTGCGCCATTCAGTTCAACTTCAATTTTTCTTGTGCGTCACGGCAATCCGAAAGGCATCAGGAGCTGGGCTGATCTGGCCAAACCTGGCATATCCGTCATCATCGCCAATCCGAAAACTTCCGGCAATGGCCGCTATGCTTATCTTGCCGCCTGGGGCTCTGTCATCAAACAGGGCGGTAAAGCGGTTCAGGCGCGTGAACTGGTCGGCAAAATATTTGCCAATGTACCGGTGCTGGAAACCGGCGGGCGCGGTGCAACGACGACTTTCGTGCAGCGTGAAATCGGCGATGTGCTGGTCACTTTTGAAAATGAAGTGGGGTTGATTAAACAGGAATACGGCGCTGACAAATTTGATCTGGTTTATCCGCCGCTGAGCATCGTGGCCGAGTTGCCGGTATCCATCGTTGACAAGGTCGTGGATAAACGCGGCACGCGTAAAGTGGCCGAAGCCTATTTGCAACAACTTTATACACCGGCAGCGCAGGAACTTGCCGCACAGTTCGAGCTGCGTCCGTATGATGCCGTGATAGCCAAAAAACATTTAGCCACTTTGCCCGCGCTGAAATTATTCACCGTTTCCGAGGTATTCGGCAATGCGCAACAGGCGCAAACCGAGCATTTCAAGGACGGTGGTGTGTTCGATCAACTCTACAGCCGAAAATAGTCGAAATGTCTGCACTTTATCGTTTAAATGCCTTACAAAAGGAGTTGCGTGATTCACTGAATCTCGCTGACGACTACCGGCTGGAAATTCACGGCGAAGCGATACGTGCCAATTTTATCGGACTACATCTGTCCAGCGTGTTTCAACCCATTGTAGACTTGCGAAAGAATATTCCACTGGGTTACGAAGCGCTGCTCAGAGCTCAGGATAAAAAGAGCATTTCAGTCGCGCCGCCGGCGGCCTTCCATCAGGCGGAAGTAGCTGAACGACTGGTCAAATTCGACCGTTTGTGCCGCACTTTGCATACGCTGAATTTCCTGAATATGGGTCCCGGTAACGGATTGCTGTTCCTCAACGTACATCCTGAATTGCTCATCACGGTCAATTCGCACGGCAGGGTGTTCGAGCATGTGCTGCATCAGCATGACGTAGCAACCCGACATGTCGTCATCGAAATTCACGAGGGTGCCGTGAGTGACGAAAAACTTTTGGCGGCGGCCATTAGCAATTATCGTGAACGCGGTTACAAAATTGCCATCGACGATTTTGGCAAGGAGCATTCGAATCTGGAAAGGCTATGGACGCTCACTCCCGAGTATGTAAAGCTCGACGGGGCCATCATCGAGCAGGCCATGGTTAATACCAAGCTGCGACGTATACTGCCAAAACTGGTCGAAATAATACGCGACTTGGGTTCGGAAGTGATTATTGAAGGGGTTGAAACGCCGGAACAACTTGAACTGGCGCGTGCTGCAGGGGTATTTCTGATTCAAGGTTATTTAACGGGCCGGCCTGCTGCTGCCGAAACCTGGGGACTGCGCGTAGCAGCCTGACAGGCTCCTGGAGATTCAATTTCGCGCTTATTCAATTTTCTGCTAAGCAAAGCTGAAATTATGATTTTTAACGCGTCTTTTTCTGCTGTACACTTCCCGATTGTTCTGATTTAAGGAGTATTTGATGGCTCGTTCGGCTGCAAGCTCGACACGCGTCTTCACGCGTTTTCGTGCCCACAGTGTATTGCCCGGCTTTAATCTGGCCATGGGTTTTACGCTGCTTTATCTATCGCTGATCGTACTGGTGCCATTGTCTGCGTTGTTTTTTAAGACAGCGAATCTGGGATGGGGCGGTTTTTTCGCGGTGCTGGGCAATGATCGTGTGCTGGCCTCACTGCGCGTCACTTTTCTTACCTCGCTTGCTGCTGCGGTGATTAACGCTTTTTTCGGCCTGATTGTCGCCTGGGTGCTGGTGCGCTATCGCTTCCCCGGCAAACGCATCATTGATGCGCTGGTCGATTTGCCCTTTGCCTTACCCACTGCCGTGGCAGGTATTACGCTGGCCACGCTGTATGCACCACACGGATGGATAGGTCAGTATTTCGCGGCACAAGGCATCAAAATCGCCTACACTCCGCTGGGTATTGTGGTTGCCCTGACCTTTATCGGTCTGCCGTTCGTGGTGCGTACCGTGCAACCGGTTCTGGAAGACGTGGAGGCTGGCGTGGAGGAAGCCGCTGCCAGTCTGGGAGCGGGGCGCTGGGACGTGTTTCGTCGTGTGATTTTTCCCGCGATTTATCCGGCGCTGCTCACCGGATTTTCGCTGGCTTTTGCCCGTGCCATCGGTGAATACGGTTCCGTGATCTTCATCGCAGGAAATATGCCTTATATTTCTGAAATATCCCCCTTGCTTATCGTCTCCAAGCTTGAACAATACGATTATGCAGGTGCCACAGCGATTGCGGTAATCATGCTGCTGATTTCGTTTGCGCTGCTGTTTTCAATTAACGCGCTGCAATGGTGGACCAGCCGCAGAGGAGTTCGATAATGTCACAATCTACCAGAATCGCAACCCATGAATCCCGGAGCGTGACCTTGCTGTTTATCGGCGTGGCGCTCGTCTATCTGCTGCTGTTTTTGGGACTGCCCTTGTTTGCCGTTTTCTATCAGGCCTTGAGTAAAGGCTGGGGACTATACTGGGCGGCACTACAGGAAGCCGATGCCTTATCCGCCATAAAGCTGACGCTTATCGCATCCGGCATCGCAGTACCTTGCAATCTGGTGTTTGGTATTGCCGCAGCATGGGCGATTGCCAAGTTCGAGTTCAAGGGAAAAAGCCTGTTGATTACGCTGATTGATCTGCCCTTTGCCGTTAGCCCCGTCGTATCAGGACTGGTGTATGTGCTGCTGTTCGGCGCACAGGGCTGGTTCGGTCACTGGCTACAGGCGCATGACATCAAACTGCTCTTCGCCGTGCCCGGCATTGTACTGGCGACCATCTTTGTCACTTTTCCGTTTATTGCGCGTGAACTGATCCCGCTGATGCAGGCGCAGGGCAAAGAGGAAGAGGAAGCGGCAGTTTCACTCGGCGCGTCCGGCTGGCAAACTTTCACCCGCGTGACCTTGCCGAATGTCAAATGGGGGCTGCTGTACGGGGTGATTTTATGTAATGCGCGTGCAATGGGTGAATTTGGTGCCGTGTCGGTGGTCTCCGGCCATATACGCGGCATGACCAATACCATGCCGTTGCATGTTGAAATTCTCTACAACGAATATAACTTTGTCGCAGCCTTTGCGGTGGCATCTCTGCTGGCGCTGCTGGCGGTAGTTACCTTGCTGGTAAAATCGCTGATCGAGTGGCAGGCACGACGTAGCGGCGAACCTTTGCATCACGGAGCGTAAAATGAGTATCACAATTGAAAATATCAACAAGAATTTTGGTGCCTATAAGGCACTGGACAACATCAATCTGGAAGTCAACAGCGGTGAATTGATCGCACTGCTGGGACCTTCCGGTTGCGGTAAAACTTCGCTGTTGCGCATCATAGGCGGACTGGAGCTGGCTGATTCAGGCAAGTTGCTGTTTCATGGTGAGGACGTGGAAGCGCGCAATGCAAGAGAGCGCAACGTCGGTTTCGTATTTCAGCACTATGCTCTGTTCCGTCACATGACCGTGTTCGAAAATGTCGCCTTCGGCTTACGCGTCAAACCCCGTAAAGAACGTCACAACGAGGCCGAGATTCAGCGCCGCGTGCATGAATTGCTCAATCTGGTGCAACTGGACTGGCTCTCGGATCGTTATCCTGCGCAATTATCCGGTGGGCAGCGTCAGCGTATCGCTCTGGCGCGCGCCCTGGCGGTTGAGCCAAAAATTCTGCTGCTGGACGAGCCGTTTGGCGCATTGGATGCGCAGGTAAGAAAAGAACTGCGACGCTGGTTGCGCCGTCTGCACGACGAACTGCACATCACCAGCATTTTTGTCACTCACGACCAGGAAGAGGCGCTGGAAGTAGCCGACCGCGTGGTGGTGATGAACAAGGGTAAAATCGAGCAGGTCGGCACGCCGGATGAAGTATATGCGAAGCCTGCCACGCCTTTTGTCTACCAGTTTATCGGCAATGTGAATCTGTTCCATAGCAGGGAGCATGCCGCGTGGACCGAGCGCCACGGCGATGCGGTAGCCTATGTGCGTCCGCATGATATAGATATCAGTGCCGTCAAACAGGATGAGACAGCGCTGCCGGTTGAGGTTAAACTGGTACGGGCCATCGGTTCTATCGTGCGCGTCGAAGTGTCGGCGTTTGGCAGCAGCGAATTTATCGAAATTGAGTTATCCCGTGAACGCTTTGATGCCGCACCCTTGGCGAATGGCGATAAAGCTTATATCCGGCCACGTCAGTTCCGCGTATTCGATACGGGAGAAAAAAATGAACTTTCAGCAGCTTAGAATTATTCGTGAAGCTGCGCGCTGTAATTTCAACTTGACCGAGGTGGGCTGTGCCTTGTTTACTTCACAATCCGGCGTTTCCAAACACATCAAGGATCTGGAGGAAGAACTGGGAGTGGAGTTGTTCGTACGCAAAGGTAAACGCCTGCTGGATCTGACCGAACCCGGGCGCGAACTGCTGCAAATCGTCGAACGCATCCTGCTCGATGCAAACAACATTAAAAATATGGTCGAGCAATATAGTCTGCGCGATGAAGGTCAGTTGACTGTGGTGGCGACCCATACTCAGGCGCGCTATGCCTTGCCCAAGGTGATAAGCGATTTCAAGAAAACCTACCCAAAGGTACACCTGAAACTGCATCAGGCAAGTCCCGGTGAAATCGTCACCCTGTTACTTTCAGGCGAGGCTGATATTGGTATGGCGACAGAGGCACTGGCGGATGTCAGCAAGCTGGATTCCTTCCCTTTTTACACTTGGTATCATGAGGTGATCGTGCCTGCAGGACATCCGCTGGAACTGGTGAGTCCACTGACTTTACAGGCGTTAGCCCAATACCCCATCGTTACCTATCACGAAGGATTGACCGGACGCGCCAGGATAGATCAGGCCTTTCTTGATGCAGGCGTGACACCGGATATCTCCATGTCAGCACTGGATTCAGACGTAATCAAAACCTATGTGGAACTGGGCTTGGGAATCGGTATTATCGCCTCAATGGCCTTCAACCCGGTGAAAGATTCCGAATTGCGTCTGTTACCCTGTGAACATCTTTTCGGTGCGAACACCACCTATATTGCCCTGCGGCGGGGTCATTATCTGCGCAGCTTTGCCTATCGCTTCATTGAACTTTGCTCTCCTTTGCTGGACGAAGCGACCATTCGCGCTGGAATCCCGTCTCCCTCCCAAAAATAAGCAGCTTAAACAGCACCTCCCGGCTATCACAGAATGAGAATTGCTTTTGGTCTGGCGAAACGCCTGGATGAAAGACAGCTTCGCATTGCCGCGAGGGAGTTGTACTGCCAACAACGCGCTCAGCCAATCTGAACATAGGCTATCTTGCAGATTGACTGACGAAGCTCAGTCGAGGCTTGGCATATTTTTATCCTCTTGTTGATACGCATCAGGTTGAAGCGCCAAAAATTTCGCAGCCTTGATTTCGCCACAATTCATTGTCAATTGATTCTATTCCGGCGCATCGTACCGCGAACAGGAAACGATCGTTTTGCGGCTTGTAAAAGGCGTGTCAGTTCCCTGACGCCCGCTTTCGAATTACAATGCGCAGTGCAACTGGTCAAACAGGTATTACGAGGATTAAAAATGCGTTATATTAACTGGCTTTTTCAGATGTTTGTGTTTATTGTCCTGCTGGGCTTCGCGCTTAAAAACAGTCAGCCAGTCACTTTGCATTATTTTTTCGGGTATCAGTGGCAATCAACGCTGGTGGTGGCCTTGTTGTTGTTTTTCGCAGTGGGTGCAGGGTTAGGTATTTTAGCAACCCTGGGCATCTGGTTTCGTCAACGTCGTGAGATATCCCGTTTGAAGCGGGAGCTGGACGATTTTAAAAAGCTTAATCATCCACAATAGTGTATGCAGTATTTTCGTCGTATTTTGTAATGTATTCAATCATGTGGGTATTTAATGGAATTTGAACCGTGGATGCTGCTTTTTTTGCCATTGTTTTTTGGCATGGGATGGTGGGCCGCACGTCTTGATATCAAGAATCTGCTCTCCGAATCAACGGCATTGCCGGAATCGTATTTTCAGGGACTTAATTTTTTACTCAATGAACAGCAGGATAAAGCCATTGAGGCCTTTATCGAAGTCGTCAAAATTGATCCGCATACAGTTGAGCTCCATTTTGCCCTGGGAAGTTTATTTCGCCGGCGCGGTGAAGTCGATCGCGCCTTGCGCATGCATCATAATCTGGTGGAGAGGGCTGATCTTGATGATGACAAGCGTCAACAGGCCATTTTTGAACTGGCGCAGGATTATCTCAAAGCCGGGATTCTGGACCGTGCCGAGCGATTGTTCGGTGAACTCAAAAAAACTTCCTATGCCGTACCTGCCCTGGAATTTCTGCTGGAATTATTCCAGAAAGAACATGACTGGTTGAAAGCGATTGCGATCGCAAAGCAGCTATCGCTTGAGTCCGGGCAGTCGTACAGCAAGCAGGCGGCTTTTTTTTATTGCGAACTGGCTGCCGAAGAAATTGCTGCCGGCAATATGGCGCAGGCACACGAACATTTGTGGCTCGGGCTTGAGGTTTTTCCTGGCAGCGTGCGCGCGACCGTCATGCTGGGTGAACTGATGAGCGCTGAGGGACATGTTGAGCAGGCGATTGAGCTGTGGCGCGGCATTGAGGTGCAGGATGCACAATACCTGCCTTTGGTGGCCGAACGTCTGCTGGCAGCCTATAGTTCGCTTGATCGGGAAGCTGAGGGTATTTTACTGTTGCGCGGATACCTGCTTAAGTATCACTCAATTGATTTGCTGAATGTCGTGTTTGACGGCATGATGAAATACGAAACGCCCGCTTCAGCTTATAAACTGGCGCGAGATGAACTGGAGCGCAATCCGACCCTGTTGTGTCTGGATAAATTGCTGGAGGCGCGTTTACTGGAAGTGCCGGTGGAGATGCGTGCCGATGTTGAAATGATCAAAGATCTGGTGCATAAACGCACACGAAATCTGGCAATGTATCACTGTAGCCATTGCGGGTTTAAGGCTCGAAAATTTTATTGGCATTGCCCGGCCTGTCAGGCATGGGATAGTTATGCGCCGAGGCGCGATGAAGAAAGTGGTAAACCGTTATGAGTGATCCGAAAATTATTGTAGCCCTTGACTACCCCGGTGCAGTGCCGGCTTTGGCGCTGGCGCACCGTCTGTCCCCCGAACTTTGCCGCTTAAAGGTAGGTAAAGAGTTGTTCACGGCGACAGGGCCCGCCTTGCTTGAACAATTGATGAGAAGCGGATTTGAGATTTTTCTTGATCTGAAGTTTCACGATATACCTAACACCACTGCGCAAGCCTGTAAGGCCGCCGCCGGTCTTGGTGTCTGGATGATCAATGTGCACGCTTTAGGTGGACGTAAAATGCTGGAAGCGGCGCAACTTGCGGTGGCCAACAGCGTAAAGCCACCCAAGCTAATTGCCGTTACCTTGCTGACCAGCATGAATCAGGAAGATATTAATGAGCTGGGCATTCAGACAAGTACCGGGGAGATGGTCTTGCGTCTGGCTAAATTGTCGCAGGAGTGCGGTCTGGACGGCGTGGTTTGTTCAGCGATGGAAACTGCACTGTTGCGTAAACATTGCGGTAATAAATTTGCACTGGTGACACCGGGTATTCGTCCGTTAGAGGCAAGTCTTGATGACCAGTCACGCGTGATGACACCGGAGGCGGCGATCAAGGCCGGTTCCAGTTATCTTGTGATAGGCCGGCCGATTACCCGCGCGGTAGATCCGATGCAGGCTTTGCTTGATATCAACAGCCAAATCAGGGGTTAGCATGATCAAGTTACCCGCATTCGAGGGCGTTCGTATCCTGGTGGTAGGAGACGTCATGCTGGATCGTTACTGGTTTGGCGAAGTGCACCGCATTTCGCCTGAAGCGCCTGTCCCGGTACTTAAAGTCAGTCGAGTAGACGAACGTCCCGGGGGAGCAGCAAACGTGGCGCGTAACATTGCAGTCTTAGGTGCGAAAGTCACGTTGCTGTCGGTCGTAGGAGACGATGAAGCGGGTGTATGTCTGGAAAAACTGTTGAAAGAATACGCCAATTTGATTCCGTTATTGCATCGCGACAGCAGTATTTCCACTATCGTCAAGTTGCGTGCCATCGCTCGGCAACAGCAATTATTGCGCATCGATTTTGAAACGTCACCCAGTCATGAAGTATTGCATGCCGCGCTGGCCGATTACCGCATACAATTGCCGCTGGCTGATGTTGTCATACTGTCCGACTATGGCAAAGGCGGTCTGGCTCACATCGCACAAATGATACAAATGGCAAGGGATGCGCATAAACCGGTGCTGGTCGATCCCAAGGGAGACGATTACGCGCGCTATGCAGGGGCAACCCTGCTGACACCGAATCGCAGTGAATTTCGTGAAGTGGCAGGCAGTTGGCGCACCGAGGCTGAGCTGAACAGCAAGGCTGAGACGCTGCGCACGGGCTTGCAACTGGAAGCATTGCTGGTCACACGCAGTGAAGATGGTATGAGTCTGTATCGCGCAGGAGATGTGCAGCATGAGGCTACACACACCAGGGAAGTGTTTGATGTGAGCGGAGCGGGTGACACGGTGATTGCGACCCTGGCCGTGATGATGGCTGCCGGGGCTGATATGTCAGATGCGATGCGCATCGCGAATCGTGCGGCTGGTATCGTCGTCGGTAAGTTAGGTACAGCCGTGGTCAGCCGGGAAGAAATTGTTCAGGACATGCAGTAAAACTGGTGAGTAGCGAGTGGTAAATAGTGAGTGATGGGGGTACTTACCACTGAAGTGCACCGCTCCACTTACCACTTTTCTGATGGATAAATCGAAAGGGGCATAGATGTATTACATCGTTACCGGCGCAGCAGGCTTTATAGGTTCTAATCTGGTCAAGGCGCTTAATGAACGCGGTGAACACGATATCATCGCGGTGGATAATTTAAAGTCTGCCGACAAGTTTCGTAATCTGGTGGATTGCGATATTGCCGACTTTCTGGATAAGGAAGATTTCCGCCAAAAAATTCAGGAAGGTTTCTTTGACGGGCTGGTGTGTGCAATATTCCATCAAGGTGCCTGCTCTGACACGATGGAGACCGATGGCCGTTACATGATGGACAACAATTACCAGTACACGCTGGAATTGTTGAACTATTGCCAGAGCGAAGAAATACCGTTTTTGTATGCTTCTTCGGCTTCAGTGTATGGCGGAGGAAGTGTTTTCAAGGAAAGTCGCGAGTTTGAATCGCCGTTGAATGTGTACGCTTATTCCAAATTTTTGTTTGACCAGATCATACGTCGTCGCTGGCACAAACGCGGTGCGCAAATTATCGGCCTGCGCTATTTCAATGTGTATGGGCCGCGTGAACAGCACAAGGGGCGCATGGCATCAGTCGCCTATCATTTTTTCAATCAGTATCGGGCTGAAGGGCGTGTGAAATTGTTTGAAGGGTGTGACGGTTATGAGAGTGGCGGGCAGTTGCGCGATTTTGTTTCCATCGAAGATGTCGTCAAGGTCAATATGTTTTTTCTGGATCATCCGGAACTATCGGGTATCTTTAATCTGGGTACAGGCCAGGCGCAGAGTTTTAACGATGTGGCAGTCGCAACCGTTAATGCCCTGCGCCATGTCGAGGGTAAACAGGCGTTAAGTCTTGTTGAATTACAGCAGCAGGGTTTGCTCAGTTATATTCCCTTTCCCGATGCGTTGCGTGGCAAATATCAGAGTTACACTCAGGCTGATATCGGCGCGCTGCGTAGTATCGGCTATTCGCAACCGTTTCTCAGTGTCGAGCATGGTGTAGGTCGTTATGTCGCACAACTGCTCAAAAATTGAGACTGAATATGTACCCGTCCATAGATCATTTTGTAGGCAATACACCCATGGTGCGTTTACAGCGCATTCCCGGCCATACCAGCAATGTGCTGCTGGCTAAGCTGGAAGGCAATAATCCGGCAGGTTCGGTCAAGGACCGGGCCGCACTTTCCATGATCATGCGCGCTGAACAGCGAGGCGAGATTAAGCCGGGTGATACCCTGATTGAGGCGACCAGCGGAAATACAGGTATTGCACTGGCGATGGTAGCCGCGATGAAAGGTTACCGGATGATACTGGTGATGCCTGAAAATCAAAGCATTGAACGGCGTCAGAGCATGAAAGCCTACGGTGCAGAGCTGGTGCTGGCAGCTGGCGGCATGGAGTTGGCGCGAGACATTGCCCTGGCTTTGCGCGATCAGGGGCGCGGTATGATCCTGGATCAGTTCTCCAACCCTGATAATCCACTTGCGCATTATCAGGGGACTGCGCCGGAAATCTGGCGTGATACAGCCGGTAAACTGACCCATTTCGTCAGCAGCATGGGCACGACCGGAACCATCATGGGCTGCGCGCGTTATTTCAAGGAGCAGAATCAGTCTGTGCAAATTATCGGCGTGCAACCGGAGGAGGGGGCGCAGATTCCGGGTATACGCAAATGGCCGGCAGCTTACTTGCCGAAAATTTATGAGGCAGGCAAGGTGGACAGGATAGAGTCGGTGAGTCAGTTGGACGCAGAACAGATGACACGCAGGCTGGCTGCTGAGGAAGGGATTTTTAGCGGTATCTCTTCAGGTGGTGCGTTAGCGGTCGCGCTGCGTATTTCGCAACAGCTGGAAAATGCGGTTATTTCGTTTATTGTCTGTGACCGGGGTGATCGCTATCTGTCTACCGGTGTATTCCCATCCTGAATTCACCGCGATTCAGCTAAAATTGTATCCTGCGTCTTGAGTGTAACGCCACTTAAAAAATGACGTAGCGGACTGCGAAGAATTGGCTGAGAGAGGGCGCAAACCGGATACAGAAAATGGACTGTATCTTTGGCAGACAGGGGCGGTTAGCCCTGTTGTGTCAGCAGTTCGAGGATCTCCGGATTGTTTTTGGCCAGCTTCTGCGCAGTATCGCCATGCTGGGTGATAAGCGTCTTGTCAGCGCCATGTTCGAGCAGGATTTTTACCACATCGCTGTATCCTGCTTCGGCGGCTTTGTGCAGCGCGGTATAACCATCTTGAGTCGTCTGGTCGGGCAGCGCACCTTGATTGATTAACAGTGCAACACTCCGGGGATGATTGCGTGCGGCAGACAGAATTAAGGGCGTCCATCCGAAACAATTACCCGCATTGACAGTCGCATGCTGGGCGATAAGCAGTTGTTCACAGCGAATATGACCGTTAAATGAGGCCCGGTGCAATGCGCTATTACCTTCGGGATCAATAGCATTGACTGCCGCGTGATGCCGGATCAGCAAATTTACTATCTCGTCGTGACCGTTGAAGGCTGCCATCATTAATGGTGTCCAGCCGCGACTGTTGCGGATTTCCGTGTTGCTGTGCGCGTCAAGGAATGAGGTGACTTCAGTTAGCTTACCGGATTCAATGGCGGCGAAAAGTACTGAGTCAGGTTGATTTTGCCGCTCACTGCTGATGAGTCCGGCGTCCAATTTCGTGTGCGGCGTAAAACTGACAAATGAATCGGAGCTGACCTTCCAAATATCACGGGGTTTCTCGGCAGGTTGCCGGGCTGCGTGAACCCGGCTCAGGTACATGATCTCGGTGGCAATTTTTTCTGGGAAGCCGGAACGCTCGCTGCGATCGCTTATCATCAGTTGCAGAAAATAATCGTCCATTTTATCCTCATCCCATAGTTGCAGGATGGTCTCAAGAATGCGCGGATAAGTACGCTCCAGTTCATAAGGATAATGTTCGGTTTTTCCGCCTAAAATCTGTAGTAATTGCAGATTCACTGCGCATCCATTCGGCTGGTTTGGCTAATATGTTGCCTGGATAAGGCCGGATTCTGGGCAAAGTACTGTTTGATGCCAGCGAGGATTGCATTGGCAAGTTTGTTTTGATAATTTTCATCGTTCAGGCGTATTTCTTCCTCGGGATTACTGATGAACGCAGTTTCTACCAGAATAGAAGGGATATCGGGTGACTTTAGTACGGCAAAACCGGCTTGCTCAACATGCCCGCTATGTAACTCATTGATATTATTAAGATCGCCTAGTACATGTTTGGCTAATCTGATGCTGTCGCTGATGGTGGCCGTTTGTGACAAGTCCAGCAGGGTGCGTGCCAGATAAGGGTCTTTTACCGCGATGTTAACTCCGCCGATTAAATCAGCCTCATTTTCTTTTTTGGCCAGCCAGCGCGCGGCAGTGCTGGTCGCACCATGTTCTGAGAGTGCAAACACCGAAGAGCCATGCGCATCAGGCCGGATGAAAGCGTCTGCGTGGATGGAAACGAATAAATCTGCCTTGGCTTTGCGGGCTTTGGCGACACGTCCGCCCAGAGGGATAAAATAATCACCATCACGTATCAGCACCCCGTGCATGTTCGCTGTGTCATTTATCATGGCACACAGACGACGGGCGATTGCCAGTGTGACATCCTTCTCATGCGAGCCGCGGCTGCCCTGTGCACCAGGATCTTCACCGCCGTGCCCGGCATCAATGGCGATGATCAAGGTACGCGCGCTCAGATGGGGGGAATTGTGCAACTCTGTCATCATCTCGGGGAGGGGCAGTTTGTCAATCTGCTTGTCAGCGTTGATAGGCTCGGTTCTGTCCCGTGAGAGCAGCGCCATCAGAGGATCATTGCTGGCTGCCGGATAAATGTCGAGTACCAGGCGGTAACCATATTCTCCTGCCGGGGCAAGATCAAACAATTGTGGTTTTATCTGCTCTTTGAGATCAAGTACCAGTCGCACCATGCCGGGTTTAAACTGGCCGACCCGCACACTCTTGATGTAAGGATCATCGCTGACTGTTTTACTGTTTAGCTGTTTGAGCGCCTCATTCAGTTCCACATCCTGCAAATCAATCACCAGGCGATCCGGGTTTTCTACTGTGAACAGTGTGTGACGTATTGGTTGTCTGGATTCAAGTGTCAGTCGGGTGTAATCCTGGGCGGGCCAGATGCGGGTTGAGATTACCTCGATCGCCGCTTGTGATTCCCCAGGCTGCAGGCATAGCAGCGCCATGCCAAGCAGGAGATAAATCTGCGCGCGAGTTATAACTGCTTTAAACATATTTGTCCTATTGATGTGAAGGCCTTCAGTACTGCACAGCGTCCCGCCTGTAAAATCTCCAGATCTATGATTAAATCAGCTGGCGGGACAACTGCTTTTTCCGGCCACTCGATAAACATAACATTGACGCCATTAAATTCATCGCGAAATCCGGCAGATTCCCATTCATCTTCATCCTGCAAACGATATAAATCAAAGTGGCACAAGTCAAATCCGCCTGCATGGTAGGTTTCCAGCAAGGTATAGGTTGGGCTTTTTACGCGGCCGGTGTAGCCTAAGGCATTTAATACCCCGCGCACCAGACAAGTTTTGCCGGCGCCCAAATCACCATGCAGATAGATGACCATGCCGGGTTGCAGCTGAGCTGCCAGGCGAGCGGCCAGTGCTAGCGTCGCATGCTCATCAGGGAGGATAAATCGGCTATCATCGGGTTTATGCAAAATACACATCCTCAATCCGGGCAGTTTGATCAACTTGCTGAAGATATACGCACTTGGGCGCAAGAACTCGGTTTTCAGGCCGCAGGTATTACAGATACGGAACTGGCAAAGGCGGAAGCCGGTTTACTGAACTGGCTGGCACTGGGCTTTCACGGCGGGATGGATTATATGGCAAAACACGGTGTGAAGCGCAGTCGTCCGGCAGAATTAGTGCCGGGTACGGTGCGCGTCATCAGTTTGCGCATGAATTATTTGCCGGAGAAGGTGCTGGACAGTGAAACCGTTTTGCAGGCGGGTGAGCGTGCTTTTATTTCCCGCTATGCGCTGGGGCGCGATTACCATAAGTTGATGCGCAACAGACTGGCACAGCTGGCGGACAGAATACGCCTTGCCGTCGCCGATTTCGACGGGCGAGTGTTTACCGACAGCGCGCCGGTAATGGAAGTGGCGCTGGCCGACAAAGCCGGTACTGGCTGGCGCGGCAAGCATACCTTGCTGTTGACGCGCGATCAGGGATCATGGTTTTTTCTGGGCGAGATTTATCTCAATTTACCGCTGCCGGTGGATAAACCGGTTTCATCGCATTGCGGCAGTTGTAACCGTTGTATTACGGTTTGCCCGACGCAGGCGATTATCGCACCCTATCAGCTGGATGCGAGGCGTTGCATTTCGTACCTTACGATAGAGCTTAAGGGGCGTATTCCGCTCGAATTCCGGCCTCTGATCGGCAATCGTATCTACGGTTGTGACGACTGTCAGCTGGCGTGCCCGTGGAATCGTTTTGCGAAGCTGACAATTGAAACCGACTTTGCGGTGCGCAACGGTCTGGATAATGTGAGTCTGGTGGCGTTATTCGCCTGGGACGAGGCGGCGTTTAAGCAAAAACTGGCGGGGAGCGCCATTCATCGCATCGGTCATGAACAATGGTTGCGTAATATCGCCGTAGCGCTGGGTAATGCGCCCCATAGCGAGGAAATTATGGCCGCGTTAAAAACCCGCTCAGCTCATGAATCAGAACTGGTGCGCGAACATGTTGCCTGGGCACTGGCGCAGCAGGAGACTTTAAAAACAGCTTAAAACCCTGTATCTGTCGTCGTGAAGTCCCCTGAAGGCTTTTTCGGTAAATTTATCAGAAACAGAAGACGGATGTTTGCAACAAGCCCGGCTAGGAGGCCGCTGTAACTGATTGACGCTTTAGTAAATGCTAAACATCGCTTGGCAAGCAGGAAAAAATGATTTTTTTCAGGAGGTATTTTGCATAAAGTCGAAACCTTACGCTTTTATTTTCCTGGTCAGCAGGGCTTCAAACTGGGCTATGGGTATCGGTTTGCTGAACAGATATCCTTGAAAATGGGCACAACCCTCATTCAGCAGTAGCTGTCGCTGTGCTTGTGTCTCCACCCCCTCGGCAATGACATCCATATTCAGGTTGTACGCCATGGCAGTAATGGTTTGCACGATTGCGTTGTCACTGCCATTGATGGTCATATCGCGCACAAATGATTGATCTATCTTGAGCTGATTGAGCGGAAGTTTCTTGAGATATTGCAGGGACGAATAACCTGTGCCAAAGTCATCCAGCGAGAACTGAATGCCGTCTGTTTTCAACGTGTGCATGGTCGCGATAATCTCTTTGATGTTCTCCACCAGCATGCCTTCTGTCAACTCCAGTTTGAGCCGGGCAGGGTCAATGCCATGCTGTCTTACAATCGCCTGCACCCGGACTGCGAAATCGATCTGACGAAATTGTTTCGGACTCACGTTAACCGACAGAACAAGCTGCCGTGTAACAGCATTTAATTCCCATTGCCTGAGCTGAGCGCATGCTGTCTCCAGCACCCACCAGCCTATCGGTATGATGAGGCTCGTTTCTTCTGCCAGCGGAATAAAATCTGCCGGAGAGATAAAACCGCGCTCCGAATGATTCCAGCGGATTAGCGCTTCGGCCCCGGTCACGTGATTCGACTCATCCACCTGAGCCTGGTAATACAACTCAAACTGGCGGTATTCCAGCGCCTTGCGCAACTCACCCTCCATTTCTGCGCGCGCAGCGACCTTAAGCTGTACCACCGGATCGAAGAAGCGCAATGTGTTACGGCCCGCCCGTTTGGACTGATACATGGCGATATCCGCCTGCTTCATTAATTCCCCCGATTCATAAATATTGCCGTCAAATAGCGTGGCACCGAGACTGGCGGTACAGTGGTGTTCATGTGTCTCAAGCAGGTAAGGCTGGTTGAGTAGCGCAATAATTTGCTCACTGATAGTCTCAGTTTGTACAGACGCATCAGACGATCGCTCGTTCAAGGCTTCAAGCAACACCACAAATTCATCCCCGCCCAGTCGGGCTACGGTATCGGCTTCGCATACGCAGGATGCAAGACGTGCCGCCACCTGTTGCAGGAGTAAATCACCGATGCCGTGACCAAGAGTGTCGTTGAGTGTTTTGAAGTTATCCAGGTCAATAAATAATAGCGCGCCCATTGTGCCATTACGTGCACTGATGTTCTGTGCCTGCTGGAGTCTGTCCATGAGCAATCGACGGTTAGGCAGACCGGTAAGCGGGTCATAAAAGGCCAGATGGTGGATTTTTTCTTCTGCGGCCTTACGCTCGGTAATATCCAGGTGAGAGCCCACATAATGAGTAACCTCGCCGTTGTCACCTTTAACCGCGCGGATAGTAAGCCACTTGGGATATACCTCGCCATTTTTGCGTCTATCCCATATTTCACCCTGCCATGTTCCTGTTTGATAAATGGTTTCCCATGCTGCTTCGTAAAAATCCGCCTCATGTCGATCTGACCTGAGTATAAAGGGGGTCTGGCCGATGACTTCCTCGGCTGTATAGCCGGTACTTTCGCTAAATGCCTTGTTGATCCGCAAAATCACCCGGTTGGTATCTGTGATCATTAAACTTTCATGCGTTTCGAAAGCGGTGGCTGAAATACGCAGTTCGGTTTCCATTCTTTTACGCGCAGTAATATCTTCAACAGTTCCTTCGTAGTACAGCAAGCTGCCATCATGATGACGAACTTCACGGGAGTTTTCAGATATCCAGATAATGTCGCCCTGCTTGCGATAGACCAGCGCTTCGAAATTTTTCACTTGTCCCTGAAGATTCATCAAGGCAATAAATTCGTCACGCTTACCCGGTTCTACGTATAGCTGATTATCAATATTCGAGATGCCTTGCAACAAGTCATCCGCTGAATCATATCCATAGATCCTGGCCAGTGCCGGATTGACGCTGATATAAATGCCACTTACTGAGGTTTGGTATATGCCATTGATGGCATTTTCAAAAATCGAACGGAAACGTGCTTCAGCTTCATGTGCCGCCAGTTCACTGAATTTCAAATAGGAAATATCCTGTAAAAAGCCTTCTATGGCTTCAATTTTACCTTGTGAGTTATACAGCGGACAACCGCGCTCTGACACCCAGCGCATGCCACCCGTGACATCAATAATGCGGTATTCGACGACAAATCGCTGATCAGTAGCAACGGCATTCGCAATGACTTTTCGTACCCGCTCGCTGTCTTCAGAATGAGTGATATCCTTCCAGCATATTCCGGAATCTGACAGCATGGATGCCGCATCGTAGCCGGTCAATTTCCTGCAGTCACCGCCGAGATACACCATCGTCCAGTTAATATCATACAGACGGCAGTAAACCAGGCCATCCATATTATGAAGCAGGGAATTGAGCATGCGTTCGCTGTTATTTAACCTGGCTTGCAAAATTGCGCTGATTTGCGCTGCCCCGAATGCCTCTTTATTTGACATCGGCAAACTCGTGACGCATTGTCCAACCTTATGCACAACATTCCTTTTAAACATGAACTGAGCCCGCAAACGAGGGTTGAACTATATTCAAGCAAGTTACATGCCTGCGAGTCAGACGTCGCAAGTTTCAATAACCTGATTGATTAACATGATCAATGTCCCCGCTATAGTGCCTGAGCGACGTTGCCTGCACCAATATCGTGCAAATTTGAGTCACGAGTGATGATCACGAAACCGCGTCAACCTGAATAAAGATTTTCCGCAGGGGAATGAAGGGGGTGTGATCAGGCCGGATTCCACAGGCAAGCACACTGAACATCAGGCAATCGGTGGGGCAACCTTGAGCACTTCAGCTGGCGTCGTTAATCCTGCGGCAACCTTTTCCGCTCCGGACAGACGCAAAGGACGCATGCCTTCCAGTCTCGCCTGCATCTTGATCTTGCCAGCATCCGTATTTCTGGCAAGTAGTCGTTGCATTTGTTCGCTAAACGGCAGCATTTCATAAATACCGGTTCTTCCGCGATAACCTGTCATACGACATTCAAGACAGCCGATGGCAACGTTGACTTTATCCGGCCGCGCCATCTCCCACGGACTAACCAGATCCTGCCAGCTAGCGGCACTGATTTCACCTTCGGCTTTGCAATGCGGACACAACGTGCGCACCAATCGTTGCGCCATCACACCTAGCAGCGTCGAGTTAAGCAAATAAGACGGCACCCCCAGTTCATACAAGCGCATGATTGCGGAAGGTGCATCGTTGGTATGCAAGGTGGATAGGACCAAATGGCCGGTTAATGCTGCTTGTATCGCCATTTCAGCCGTTTCCGCATCGCGAATTTCACCGACCATGATGATGTCAGGATCCTGCCGCAACAAAGTGCGCACGCCGCTGGCAAAATTCAAGCCGATATTGGGCTGAACCTGCATCTGATTGAATGCCGGTTCTATCATTTCAATGGGGTCTTCCACCGTACAGACATTCATTTCCGGCGTCGCCAGGTGTTTCAGGGTGGAATACAAGGTGGTGGTCTTGCCCGAACCGGTAGGTCCGGTCACCAGCGTAATGCCGTTTGGCTGACTGGTCCATTCGTCCCACAATATCGTTTGATCACGAGAAAAACCGAGATCAACAAAATTTTTTACCAGAATATCGGGATTGAAAATCCGCATCACCAGTTTTTCGCCAAAAGCCGTCGGCATGGTAGATAGCCGCAGTTCGATTTCTTCACCCTCCGCGCTAACCGTCTTGATGCGTCCGTCCTGCGGGCGGCGTTTCTCGACCATATCCATACGCCCCAGCAACTTGATCCGGTTAGTGATGGCACTGTTCACGCTGGCAGGTAGCTGATAAACCTGATGCAACACGCCGTCAATGCGAAAGCGCACAAGCCCCAGATCGCGACGTGGTTCAAGATGAATGTCACTGGCACGTTGTTCAAAGGCATACTTGAATAGCCAGTCTACCAGGGTCACGATATGCTGTTCATTGGCATCCAGATTTTTATTCTTACCCAGTTCGACCAGCTGTTCAAAATTCTGTACCCCGACTGCGCCCCCTGATCTGGCCTGGTTTGCCAACTTGACCGAATTGGCAAGACTGTATATTTCCGGCAGGTAATGATTGATGTCAATCGGGCTGGCCAGTACCAGACTGATTTTAAGACCCAAAATGCGTTCAAGCTCCGCCACCCAATCGCGTAGAAATGGTTCGGCAGTAGCAATGATCACCTCGCCATCGCTGATCCTCACCGGCATGATCTTGAGTCGTTCCGCGTAGGATTTAGAAATGATATTGGCGATACTGCCGAAATTCAGTTGCAGGGGATCAATGTGAAAATAGGGCATGCCGGTACGCTGCGCCAGCCATTCGGTGAGAAGGTCGACGCTCATCAGTTTGGCAGGCGCTATCCGGCTGTACCATTTTTGTGCGGCAATCACCACCAGCGGATGCAATCTGTCCGGCTGCTGATTTTTCAGCGAATCAGCGTCTGCCTGCGTCACCATGTCATCCTGGATCAGCCAGCTTAACAACTGAGCCAGCTTCAGTCTGGCTTCGTGGGTATGTGGCATCGTTTCTCTCTGTTCATCACTTGCTATCATACTGATCGAAGGCGGTAGTCTAATGGCTTATGCCGCCGATTGGTAATACTAATCGACAAAAAAGCGGTTCTGACTTAAAAATGTACCGTAATAATTAAAAAAGCCGCTAACCTGAATCAGGCGCGGCTTCCTGCCATAGTACAGAGCAAACAACTTCCCGTACATTTATTCCATGTACATTCCGCCATTTACGTGCAACGTGACGCCGGTAATGTAAGCCGCTCCAGGTCCTGCCAGAAATGCGACTGCGGCGGCAATATCTGAAGGTTGTCCCAGACGCTTCAACGGCACATGTTCAATCAGTTTTGCGCGTTGCTCATCGCCCAGACCCAGCGTCATATCGGTGTCGATGAACCCCGGTGCGACACAGTTTACCGTGATGTTACGGCTGCCGATTTCCTGCGCGAGCGATTTGCTAAAGCCTATCATACCGGCCTTGGAAGCGGCATAATTAGCCTGCCCGGGATTACCCATACTGCCGACCACGGATGAAATATTGATAATGCGACCGCTACGGGCTTTCATCATCGCGCGCAACACGGCGCGAGACAAACGGAAAACAGACTTCAAGTTTGTCGAAATTACATCGTCCCATTCTTCATCCGACATGCGTGCCAGCAGATTGTCACGGGTGATGCCGGCGTTGTTCACCAGTATCGAGATTTCGCCGTATTGTTTACGCAACTCAAGCAGAACCTGTTCTGTTTGCGCCACATTATTGACGTTCAGCGCATAGCCTTGACCTTTGATGCCTGCGGCAGCCAGATAGTCGCTGATAGCCTGCGCGCCTTGATCGGTCGTGGCGGTACCCAGCACGGTCGCTCCCTGACGCCCCAACTCCAGCGCAACGGCTTGACCGATGCCGCGAGAGGCACCGGTAACCAGTGCGATTCGTGTTTGCAATGTCATATTTTGCTCCCTATACCAATGTAGTCAAAGCCAGCGTCAGTGCAGCGCCGTCATTAATCGCTGATGCCTGTTGATTGACATCAATGCGTTTATTCAAACCGGCAAGCACTTTGCCCGGTGCACACTCGACATTATGAGTAAGACCCTGACGACCAAACTCCTGCACGGTTTCCACCCAGCGTACCGGCGAATACAGCTGGCGCACCAGCGCATCCTTGATTTGATCCGGATCACTGTAAGCTGCAACATCGGCGTTCTGTAACACGGGAATGAGCGGCGTTTGTATCAGCACGTCAGTCAGATAGGTACGTAACTGTTCCGCAGCGCCCTTCAATAAACTGCAATGTGAGGGCACACTCATCGGCAGCATGATGGCGCGCTTGGCACCGCGCGCTTTAGCCAGTGCCATTCCCCGTTCAACTGCCGCACGATTACCTGCAATCACTACTTGACTTGGTGAATTGTAATTCACTGCCTCCAGCACTTCACCCGCGGCACCTTCAAGGCACACAGCGCGAACGTCCTCATCATCCAGACCCAAAATTGCCGCAATGCCGCCCACGCCTTCAGGCACAGCCTGTTGCATGCACTCTGCGCGATAACGCACCAGCGGCAGCGCATCCGAAAAAGCCAGCGCGCCAGCGGCCACCAGCGCTGTGTATTCGCCCAGACTGTGACCGGCCAGCATGGCAGGTGGCGCACCGTTTTGCGACTGCCAGGCGCGATAGACGGCCATGCCCGCCGTTAACATCAGAGGTTGAGTATTAACGGTGCTATTGAGTTCGGCATCCGTGCCCTCGCACACCAGTTGCCATAGATCCTGATTCAGGATTTCGGAAGCCTCCGTGAAAGTTGCGCGTACAGCAGGGAAGTCAGCATACCCGTTCATCATGCCGCGAGATTGCGAACCCTGGCCTGGAAATACGAAAGCGAATTTAATCATCAAAAATAGTGGTTAGTGGTTAGTGGTTAGTGGTTAGTGGTTAGTCGTTAGCGGCTAGTCGCCAGTGAAAAAGCCGCGTGCGGACATTATCAACTAGCGACTGCTTTCTACCATTCAAGCAGCAGCGCACCCCAGGTAAATCCGCCGCCTATCGCTTCGAGCATTACCTTGTGACCTGATTGAATGCGACCGTCCCGCACTGCGGCATCCAGTGCCAACGGAATTGAGGCCGAAGAAGTGTTGCCATGGTTCTCCACCGTCACCACCACATGCTCCATTCCCAGACCTGATTTTTTGGCAGTCGCTTCAATAATGCGAATATTGGCCTGGTGCGGCACCATCCAGTCGATATCAGCGCCTGTCAATCCGGCATCCGCCAGCACTTCATCAACCACACGAGCCAGCATGGTTACGGCAAATTTGAATACCGCCGCGCCTTCCATTCTGATATAGGGATCGCCTTGTATCACGCCCTTGCTGACAAAGCCATCCACCATCAGTAAAGCCTGATGCCGTCCGTCGGAATGCAGTTTGGCCGCCAGAATGCCAGGGGTTTCACTTGCCTGTAAAATCACCGCACCCGCCCCGTCACCGAACAGGACGCAGGTTGCGCGATCTGTCCAGTCCAGCATGCGAGTCATGATTTCAGCGCCCACCACCAGCACCGTTTTAGCCTGTCCACCGCGGATATATAAATCAGCCGTATTCAGGGCATAAACAAATCCGCCACATACCGCCTGCATATCAAAGGCCGCACCGCCATTCACGATCCCGAGCTTACCCTGCAGGATACAGGCGGTACTGGGAAATATTTTATCAGGCGACGTTGTCGCGACAATAATAAGATCAATATCTTCAGCGTTGATGCCTGCCGCTTCAATTGCCCGTCGACTGGCATGCAAGGCCAGATCACTGGTCATTTCATCATCTGCTGCGATATGGCGTTCATGAATACCGCTGCGTGATACGATCCAGTCATTAGTCGTATCGACAAACTTTTCCAGATCGAAATTGGTCAGCGCTTTGCTCGGCAGATAGCTGCCGGTACCTGTGATTTTTGAATAGATCATGATGTCTCCAACTTTTGACGCGCATTGTGCCATTTTTCGATATGCTCGCTGATATGCTGCCACATATTTTCACGCGCTTCCTCTGCTGCCTTTTCGATCGCGCAACGAAATGCGAACACATCAGCCGAACCATGGCTTTTCACCACAATACCGCGCAATCCGAGAAAACTTGCGCCATTGTAGCGCCGGTGATCCAATCTGTGCTTGAATGCTTTTAGTACTGGCAACGCGACCAGCGCAGCGAATCTGGTATACCAGCTTTGTGTAAAGCCTTCCTTGAGGAAGCCGCCCATCATCTTGGCGACCCCTTCGGCAGTTTTGAGTGCCACATTGCCGACAAAACCATCGCATACCACCACATCGGTGACCCCGTTGAAAACGTCATTTCCTTCTATGTTGCCATAGAAATTAAGGTCGCTCGCGCGAAGCAACGCCGCGGTTTGCTTGACTACTTCGTTGCCTTTGATATCCTCGGAACCGATATTAAGCAGACCGACAGTCGGGTTGGGCTTATGTTCCAAGGCTCTCACCAGACTGGATCCCATGATGGCGAATTGCAGCAAATGTTCGGCACTGCAATCAGTATTCGCGCCCAGATCGAGCATACATACCTGACCACTTTTTGTAGGCAAATAAGAAGCGATAGCGGGTCTGTCAATGCCGGGAATGGTTTTGAGTACATAGCGTGCCGTCGCCATCAAGGCTCCGGTGTTACCCGCACTGATGCAGGCAGAGGCGTCCCCGCTCTTGATCAGGTTGATAGCCACGCGCATCGAAGAGTCTTTTTTTCCACGCAAGGCTGATTGCGGTTGCTCGTCCATTTCTACGATCTGTGATGCGGGGTGCAGACGCAGGCGTACGCCAAACTGATCGGTCTTTATACCCAGCGCTTGTAAACTCGCTTTCATCGTATCGGGATTGCCCACCAGAATGATGGTATCGCGAGGATATTGCTTCAAATGCTCGACGGCGGCTGGAATCGTCACGCAGGTTCCATGATCTCCCCCCATCGCATCTATCGCTAATGTGACATCCACTAAGAAATCCCGTGCGTTGAACTCAGATAAATCTAAATCCGGTAGAAATGAAAACGCAGCCGACGAATCGGCTGCGCTATAGACAAGGGTGACTTAGTCAGCCTTGGTCTTTACAACTTTTCTGCCACGATAATAACCGCTCGGGCTGATGTGATGACGCAAATGATTTTCGCCGGTGGTAGGCTCAATCGCCAAAGCCGGTGCTGTCAGAAAATCATGGGCGCGATGCATACCACGTTTGGATGGGGATTTTTTATTCTGCTGAACTGCCATGCTATTACTCCTTGGATAAATCTGATTATTTACGTTTCAATTTCTCTAACATTGCAAAAGGATGCTGCTTCCCCTCTTGCTTATCTTCCGCTTCTCTCACCTGACAAGCACCCGATTCATGCATGGGTGAGATAGGCAGGTTTAACAGAATCTCGTCTTCCAGTAGTGCCAGCACATCCAGATGTGCATCTGCCAGAATACCATCAAACTCTTCTTCATCCTCTAAGACTTCAAGAGTGGCCTCATCGCACAACAGCAGACGAGCATCATGCCGAATCACATAATCAAGCGCATGAAGACAACGCTGACAACGCAACTGTATATTGCCATCAATACTGACATCCAATGCCGGACGCCCCTGATTATCCTTACTGCCTTGTAATTGATAATGCAGATTACCCTGATCATTATCCAGCACATCCTGCAAACGTAAAAATCCGGCAACAGGCACTTGCGTGTCAATTTGCTTGCCGTTTGCGGCAAAATCCAGGCTGTCAATAAAAGGGCGTGCGTACATGAGCCGCGCATGATATATTTTTCGCGGGCATATGTCAAAGGGCAATTAATAGTTGATAATCAGCAGTCAGCGTTCTTGCTATTTTAAATAAGGATTTATATTGGACACACTGGTTTTAGCCTCCACTTCACCCTATCGCAGCGAACTGCTTAAACGTCTGCAATTACCTTTTGTCATCGCCGCGCCGGAAGTTGACGAGACGCCACTACCTGATGAAACAGCTCGTGCAACTTCGCTGCGATTGTCTCAGGAAAAGGCTCGTGCGGTCGTAAGCGAATTTCCGAATGCCTTGATTATCGGTTCGGATCAGGTCGCTCTCCTCGAAGGTCAACAAATCGGCAAGCCGGGCACGCACGACAAGGCCACTTCGCAACTGCGCAGCATGCGCGGCAAAACCACGTGTTTTTACACCGCATTGGCGCTGTTAAACAGCCAGACAGGCAATATGCAGACCGGGGTTGCCGAAAACCTGGTTACCTTGCGCAATCTCACGGATGAGGAGATTGAAGGGTATCTGTTAAAGGAACAGCCCTATCAATGCGCAGGCAGCGCAAAGTCTGAAGGCCTGGGCATCGCCCTGATGAGCAGTATGAGCGGTGACGATCCTAATGCACTAATCGGCCTGCCGCTGATTCTGCTGATTGCCATGCTACGCCGCGAAAACGTAAAATTATTCTGACCATGACAATCACACCCGGCACACTCTATCTTATTCCCTGCACGCTGGGCGACACACCCGCAGAGCAGGTGTTACCGCAGCATGTGATCAACATTGCGCGCTCCTTACAGCACTACGTGGTTGAACAAACCAAAACTGCACGACAGTTTTTATCTGCACTCAAACATGAGCAGCCCATTCAGACCTTGCATTTTGCCACGCTCAACGAGCACACGCAGGCAGGTGAACTGGCTAATCTGCTGACCCCGCTGCTGGCAGGATTTGATGTGGGCATCATTTCCGAAGCAGGCTGCCCCGGTATCGCCGATCCTGGTGCGATACTTGTCAGTCTGGCGCATCAAAAGGGCATACGCGTCATTCCGCTGGTTGGCCCGTCTTCCATTTTGCTCGCCTTGATGGCGTCCGGCATGAACGGTCAGTGCTTTGCCTTTCACGGCTATTTACCCATTGCTGAAGCTGACAGAAAAAAAATGATCGTCACGCTGGAAGCGGAATCTGCCAGCAAAGGGCAAACTCAACTATTCATCGAAACCCCCTACCGTAATGAAAGGCTGTTTAATGCACTGCTCGCACAATGTCGTCCACAGACATTATTATGTGTCGCAACAGACATTAGTCTTGCCACTGAGCAGATACAGACACGCAGCATTCTTCAATGGAAATCACAAGCGGCACCGCAGTTGAACAAACGCCCCAGCTTGTTTTTGCTGCTTGCGAACAGATAAAGCGAATTTAATTGATTTTTTGGTTGCTCTTAATCGCGCAATCTGATATTAAAGCGGACTTATTTTTTTCGGAGAATTGCCAATGTCGCAACAATCACTAAAGCCCATCGCTCCCTATCAGGCCATCGAAGGCGAGACTTACATGAATTTGCAGCAGCGCGAACACTTTAGCCTGATTTTGCAACAAATTAAGGCGGGTCTGGGTGAAGATATCGATCGCACCGTGCATACCATGCAGGACGAGGCCACGGTGTTTGCCGACCCTAATGACAGGGCTACACAGGAATCTGATATCAGCCTGGAACTGCGCAACCGTGATCGTGAACGCAAACTGATCAAGAAAATCAATGAAATGCTGGTAAAGATACAGGCCGATGAGTATGGTTATTGTGAGAATTGCGGAATCGAAATCGGCCTGGGCCGTCTGGAAGCGCGTCCTACCGCGACACAATGTATAGATTGCAAATCTCTGGATGAAATCAGAGAAAAACAGAAGGCTAAATAATACTTAGCGTTGCCGGATAAACCATGACCTATGAGTTACATAGGTTATGGTGAGTTAAAAAATATTATTTTCATTCTTTTTTGCCGGGTGCCCCGTCGCACATGTTTAAGCGGGGATGATGTTCGGTGATCAGCAACTCGCCAAAGCCGTGGAGCCGGCGTGCTTACCTGATACGAGAATAGCAATACTGCAGCGAACTTTCGATCAATTCAGACAGCAAAATTAGCCTATAATATCGCCCCGAACTCAGTCGGGTTTTACGTACTTTTCCCAAAGCTAATCAGATGGATGCAATTACATTACAAGGTGGCGAACATGCGGTGCTGTTATTGCATGGATTGCAAAGCAGTCCGGCAGAACTTCAGCCGTTAGCCCGTCGATTGCATCAGGCAGGTTATACCGTGCATGTGCCACATATTCAAGGGTACGGGTTTATGCACGGCGACACGGCGCGCTCTGTCACATCCTGGCAGGACTGGCACGCAAAGGCGCTGGCCGAATTTCGCGCGCTTCAGCAGCAGTACAAAACGGTTTCATTAGGCGGACTGTGCATCGGTGCAACATTGTCGCTATCCATTGCCGCTGAGCTGGGGGATGAAGTATCCGCGTTATCTTTGCTGGCTACTACGCTTTGGTACGACGGCTGGAGCATTCCCTGGTATCGTTTTTTCCGTCACCTGGGTTATTACACGCCTTTTCTGTATATTTACAGTTATCGTGAACGTGAGCCTTACGGACTGAAAAACAAGCAGTTACGCAAGTGGATTGCACGCGAAATGAGTCACAAGGATTCCACCATTGTGGGTGCCAGCAAGTTGAATTTACGTGCAATACAGGAAGCTGAGCGTATGATTAGTGCGGTAAAAAAATCCCTGCCGCGTGTTACCGCACCTGCCATCCTCATCCATGCAGTAGAAGATGATGTCTCCTCACCGCGCAGTGCGCGTTTCGTGGCTGAGCGTGTCAGCAGTGTGCGGGTGGAGAGTGTCTTGTTGCACAATAGTTACCACATGATCACTGTTGATAATGACCGTGAGCAGGTCGCGGCCGATACGATCCGCTTCTTCAACTCGGTGCATCCAGTGGCTCGTAATGCAGAGTCATAGCTTGACCCTGTTACAATATGTTACAATGGCCGCAGAGAAGCATCCAAAAAATAATTATTGAATATCCTTAACCATGAGCTCACTTCCCGTCATACAGCGCATGATGGTCGAACAATTCGACCTGAAGCTTGAAAATCTGACTCTCGATGCCACGCTGGAAAGTCTGGGTCTTGATTCCTTATCCGTTATCGAATTTATGTTTAATCTTGAAGATGAACTCAAGATCAAGCTGCCGGATGAACGTATTGAAATCAAGACGCTGCAAGATGTAGTCACTCTGGTCGACAGAATTGTCGCCGAGCAGTCAGCTTAAGCCCCGCTCATGACCCGACGTGTCGTTATCACGGGCTTAGGAATCGTTTCACCGATAGGTTCAGGTCAGGAACAATTTTTTAGTAATCTGATGGCCGGTTGCTCCGGCATCAAACACCTGCAAAGCCCCTTTGTTGATCAACTCTCAAACAAAATTGCCGCCGCTGTCACTGATTTCAACCCCGCAGCGCATTTCTCAAAAATACAACTGACCGGCATTGAACGCGTCAGCCAGTTTGCGCTGGTTGCCGCTGAACAGGCTGTGCAGGATGCCAACCTGGTACTGGCCGAATCCGAATACAGCCGCGCCGGTGTGTGCATGGGTTCATGCCTGGGTGGTGCCGGAACCATGGAAGATGGCTATATTGAGATTTTCAAACACAAGCCTCCGCGCGTCAAACCCTTGAGCGTCTTGCTCAGCATGAACAACGCCCCTGCCTCACACTTATCCATCAAGTACCATCTGCAGGGCGCCAACATGACTTATGCGACAGCCTGTGCCTCCTCGGCGATTGCCCTGGGCGAAGCTTACCGCCAGATCAAACACGGCTATGCGGATGTGATGCTGGCAGGCGGCTCGGAAGCCATGCTGACGCAAGGAGCCATGAGCGCCTGGGAAGCGTTGCGCACCCTGGCGCAAGAAGACCCGGAAGATGTTTCCGCATCCTGTAAACCCTTTTCCAAAAATCGCAGCGGGCTGGTGATGGGGGAGGGGGCTGCGGTACTGATACTGGAAGATGCTGAACGCGCAATACAACGCGGGGCGAAGATATACGCCGAACTGGCAGGCTATGATTGTTCGTCAGATGCCTGTCATATCACCAAACCCAATGCCGCAGGGCAGGCTCGCACCATTATCGCCGCCTTGAAGGATGCGAAGCTGCAAGCACAGGACATCGGTTACATCAATGCCCACGGCACGGCTACGCTGGCAGGCGACATTGAAGAAACCAAAGCACTCAAGCAAGTGTTTGGCGAGCAGGCGTATAAAATTCCGGTCAGCTCCAGCAAGTCCATGCACGGGCACCTGATGGGCGCTACCGGCGCGGTCGAATTCATGGTCGCGGTGCTGGCGCTGCAACAGCAGGCTGTTCCGCCTACCATCAATCTGCACCAGCCTGATCCTGAGTGCGATCTGGATTATGTCGCCAATCAGGGAAGAGTCGGCGTTCCGCTTGAAGCGGTGATGTCCAACTCGTTCGCCTTCGGTGGCACCAATGCCGTGCTGATCGCCCGCCGCTTTATCCCTTAGTCTCAGCCGTTTTCCAGTTCATGAAGGAATTCAATCTCTCAGACTGGGCACTCAAAAATCAGGCGCTGGTTTTTTATCTGTTGTGCGCCTTGCTGCTCGCCGGTCTGTTTTCCTACACACAACTGGCACAAAAAGAAGATCCTGACTTCACCTTTAAGGTGATGACCATCAAACTGCTGTGGCCGGGAGCCTCCGCGCGCCAAATCGAACAACAAGTCACCGATCGGGTCGAGCGAAAATTACAGGAAACCCCCTGGCTGGATAATGTCAGCAGTTATTCCAGGGCGGGTGAGGCGGTCATCTTTGTCACGCTCAAAGATGCCATGCCGCCTGCCGAACTTGAACATAGCTGGAATCAGGTCAGAAAAGCGCTGGCAGATATCCGCGGCGATCTGCCTGACGGCATCGCTGAACCTGCGATCAATGATAATTTTGGCATAACCTACGGCCTGATCTATGCAATCACTTCGAAGACGCTCAGTAATGCGGAACTTGCTGTTCAGGCGGACAAAATACGCGATCAATTGCTGAACGTGGCCGGGGTTAACCGTATCAAGGTGATCGGCGTTCAGCCGGAAAAAATCTATATCGAATTTTCCAACCGGCAGATGAGCGCGTTCGGCCTTGATCCAATGCAGATTGTCTCGGCATTGAAAGCACAAAATGCGCTGGAGCCGGCAGGTGAGTTTCTCGCAGGTGACGGCATTACTCGTCTGCGCGTAACGGGTGATTTCAACTCACTCAAAAGCATACAGGACATCAGCATCAAGGCGGGCGGGAAAACCTGGCGCATGAATGAGGTGTGCCATATTTATCGCGGCTACGCTGATCCTGCCGACTTCAAGATGCGCAGCATGGGGGGGGAGGCCATCGGCCTTGCCATTTCCCTGTCAGCACAAGGCAACGTTACCCTTCTGGGCGCCACGCTTGCTCGGGAGCTGAAGCAAGTACCGGCTGGAATTGAAGTTCACCTGATCAGCAATCAGACCGCTGTCGTGAAAAAATCCATAGATGCATTCATGCGCGCGCTGGGCGAAGCACTGGCTATCGTCATTGCCGTGAGTTTCCTGAGCCTGGGGCTGCGGGCCGGTCTGGTGGTCGGCTTATCCATACCACTGGTGCTGGCGGGAACATTCTTGCTGATGCGACTGTTCGGCATTGATCTGCAACGCGTCTCCATGGGCGCATTGATTATTGCCCTGGGCCTGCTGGTGGACGATGCAATGATCGCGGTTGAAATGATGAAAGTCAAACTGGCGCAAGGCTACAGCCGGCTTCATGCCGCCACTTTTGCCTATACCAGCACGGCATTCCCGATGCTCACCGGTACACTGATTACGGCCGCCGCATTCCTGCCGGTCGGTCTTGCCAAATCCTCGGCAGGTGAATATACCTTTTCCATCTTCGCCGTGGTCAGCATCGCCCTGCTGGTTTCCTGGCTGGTTGCCGTGGTTTTTACGCCTTTCATCGGCTTCCATCTGCTGCCTGCCAAAGATCTCTCTCCACCCCTTTCCCGCTTTGCGAGCGAGCGAGCAGACGAATCGCTGCGCGAATTTCAATCTGATGACGCCCATTACCGGCAGGGCTTTTATGCCCGTTTCCGCCTGCTGCTTGAGTGGTGTCTGGATCACAGAAAAAGCGTACTGACCCTCACGGTTGTCATTTTTGTGCTGGCGCTGTTCGGCTTTTCCAAAGTGGAGCAGGAATTTTTCCCGCCTTCCGATCGCCCCGAGTTGCTGATGGATGTCTGGTTGCCGGAAGGCACCCGTTTTGCTGCCACAGAGGCGCTAACCCTCAGTCTGGAAGCCAAACTGAAAGCCATTCCCGGCATAGTCGATTACACCAGCTATATCGGCGGCAGCACGCCGCGCTTCTATCTGCCGCTGGATCTGCAACTGCCCGGCGTGAATTATGCGCAGCTCGTTATTACCGGTACTGATCGCGAAGCTGCGCTCAAAAAAATACGCAGCATGCTGGACAAAGACTTTGCCGGCTTGGGAATTCGCATCGCCAGACTGGAGAACGGTCCGCCCGTCGGTTATCCCGTGCAATTTCGGGTAATCGGTGCAGATCCTGAAAAGCTGCGCGGCATTGCGCAAGCGGTGGAACAGATCATCAGACAAAATCGCAACACCCGGAACGTCAGCAGTGATTCCAGTGAGAAGATTGATATTATCAAGGTTGCCGTCGATCAGCAAAAAGCGCGTGCTAACGGCCTGTCATCCGAAGTGATAGCGAAAAACCTGCAAGCATTTCTGTCCGGCACAACGTTAACCCGTCTGCGCGAAGCGGATAAACAAATCGAAATTATCGCCCGACTCGACGCCGCAGAACGAGCTCAGGCAAATTCCCTGAGCGGCCTGACTATTTACAGCGCATCCGGCAAAGCCGTGCCGCTGAGCCAAATTGCCAAAATCAGCCAGCAGCAGGAAGACGGCATCATCTGGCGCATGAACCGGCAACCGGTGGTCACCGTGCGTGCAGACGTGCCGGATGAGGTACATGCACAAGATGTCAGTATGGACATTGATCGCCATCTGGCGCTCCTTCGTGCGAAGTTACCGCAAGGCTACCGTATCGAGATGGGCGGTGCGATGGAGGACAGTGACAAGGCACAGGATTCGATCATCGAAATTCTGCCATTGATGGGGTTTTTGATTGTTACCTTGCTGATGCTCCAGTTAAAACGCTATAAACAGGTCACCATCGCGCTGCTGACAGCGCCCTTGGGTATCATCGGCGTGACAGGTGCGCTGCTGGCATTTAAGGTGCCGTTTGGCTTCGTTGCCATGCTGGGCATGATTTCCCTGTCCGGTATGATCATGCGAAATTCAGTCATTCTGCTCGACCAGATCACGCAGGACAGGGAGGAGGGTATGTCATGCCGGGACGCCATTATTGATTCCACGGTGCGCCGCTTCCGGCCTGTCATGCTGACTGCCGCCGCTGCGATTCTGGCGATGATCCCCTTGATGCACAATGTGTTCTGGGGGCCAATGGCTGTTGTGATCATGGGCGGCTTGCTAGTCGCAACACTGCTCACGCTGTTTTACCTGCCGGCCTTATATGCCGCCTGGTTCAGAGTTGAGCGCCCCGAGGCTAAAAGCTCAGTGCATTGATGAACAATTAAAACTACTGCGTCCTGTTTTGCGGCTCTGAGCACAAAATTCAATTCCGCATATAACGGCAGGATTGTTCATATCGCATTCTCGCGTGCTGTTATCAGGGATAATCAGCAGCGCAGCCAGGCAGCTATCAATGATTACCCGGCATGCAGCTCAGGTAATCAATGAAAGGCGGTTGCAACATGGATAGTTTACAACGCATCTATAAGCTGCATCAGCTCATTTCCACTTGTCGCCACCCCGTATCCAATCAAACTTTGCAAGCTGAGCTTGAATGTTCGCGAGCTACGGTCAGGCGGGCTATCACAGAGATGCGGCTGTATTTTAATGCGCCGATTGAATATAGTCGTGAACATAATGGCTATCACTACGCGCATGGAAAATCGTTTGAGCTTCCCGGTCTTTGGTTCAGTTCAACTGAAATCTACGCGCTACTGACAGTTCAACAATTGCTGGCGCAGGTGCAGCCCGGACTGCTTGATGCGCAACTCAAGCCGGTAAGGGAGCGCATTGAAAAAATTCTGGCATCAAACAATTCAGGCAGTAACGAGATCGCAAGTCGGGTGCTTATCTTGCGTATGAGCGGGCGTAATGTGGAGCCTGAGTGTTTTAGCGTCGTGGCGGGCGCATTGCTGCAGCGGAACAATCTGCACATTGATTATCATGCTCGCGGCAATGACCAAAACAGCAGTCGAACCATCTCACCGCAACGCCTTGTTCATTACAGAGACAACTGGTATCTGGATGCGTTTTGTCATGACAAAAATGCCCTGCGCAGCTTTGCTGTAGATCGCATACGTGCGGCTAAAGTCTTGCCTGAGCATTGCCATGACGTGCCGGTCTTTCAACTCAATGCACATTACGCCAGCTCCTACGGCATTTTCGCAGGAGAGCCTGAGCATATCGCCGTGTTGCGCTTTACGTCCGAACGCGCTCGCTGGGTGGCTGATGAACATTGGCATCCGGCGCAGCAGGGAGACTTCTTGACGAATGGCAGCTATGAGCTGCGTATTCCTTATGCCGATCCGCGCGAGTTGGTAATGGATGTGCTCAAGTACGGGCCGGATGTCGAGGTTGTCGCGCCCGAATCATTGCGCCAGGCGGTCGCTGAACGACTGAACAATGCGTTGAAAATATATCAGAAATGAGGTTCACAGGCTCATGTTCTGGTACACCGGTAGGGATATACTTACTATCAATTCAAAACAGGCAGTAAAACGTCGAACATGATCGAGCAACGAGGTAATACAATTTTCAACTACTGGGGAAAAGCCGACCCGGCCTATCCTTAACAAAGTTGTTTGAGGATGATAATTAAGGTTGTTGCCGAAGTTCGTACCGGATAGATGCGAATTCTCTGAATATAATAAATCGTGAAAGAATGGGTGATAAATGATTGGTCGCTACATGAAGGAATCACCTGACTTTCCATGCCTGCCCTTAAGTCAGTGTCTGGCAAAGTCACGTAAGACAGCAGAAGGTATGATATTACCCGGTCGACTGGTTCTTAGTCATTGTCAAATTGTCGGCTTTGTTGCGCGAGCAATGATAAATCGCATGCCGGATTGGCTGCGTCTCTCTTTATTTCCAGATGGCGCTGAATTGATTGCCGCAGCTCACGATATTGGCAAAATCAGTCCTACTTTTCAGAAAAAAATATACACAGCATTGACGCTAAGAGATGAAAGTGTTTTTCTAGCATTGAAAGCATGCAATCCTGATATAGAGAAAATGTGGGGAGGGCATGCCGGTGTGAGTCAAGCCACCGTAGAGGCATACAGGGCTGGCCGGTATATCCCCGAGATTTTGGGACAACATCATGGATTTTCGCCTAATCTGGCTGTGTACCAGGCAAACAGTGAGGTATTTGGCGGACTGCATTGGCAAACCGGACGTATTGAATTGCTAAATCAACTCAAACTAGTCTTAAAAACAGACTTTCCAGTTGTAAAAGATGCACTTCAAGCGCGCGTATTGGCGGGACTAACCACCGTGTCCGATTGGATCGGTTCAGGAACACTGTTTGATGACCCTGATAAAGATAGCGCAATGATCATTGAGCAGGCTTTGGATGATGCAGGATATATTCAGCCACTCATAAAACAGGGATTAAGTTTCTCAGATATTTTCGGATTTACTGCCAAAGATACTCAAACTCAACTGATTGCAGCGGCTAATCAGCCCGGTGTCTATGTACTCGAAGCACCGATGGGCCTGGGTAAAACTGAAGCTGCGTTATATGCGGCTTATCTATTGCTGGAAAAAAAACTCGCGACAGGGATTTACTTTGCGCTACCGACTCAATTGACCAGCGACAAAATTCACGAGCGGGTCAATGCGTTTTTGCAGACAGTGCTGGCGGACGAATCACCGCATAAGCAAGCTTTGCTTGTCCACAGCAATGCCTGGCTCAAACAGTTTGAAATGGGCGAGGAGGGGAACCCGGGAGGTGCTTGGTTCGCTCAAGGCAAACGCGGTATTTTGGCTCCCTTTGCAGTCGGTACAATAGATCAGGCATTGATGGCGGTCATGAATGTCAAACATGGCTTCGTGCGTACCTTTGGTTTGGCAGGTAAGGTTGTCATACTGGATGAGGTGCATTCCTATGACAGTTTTACCGGCACGATTTTAGATGAGTTGGTTAAATCGTTGCGTCAACTGCAATGCACCGTCATTATTCTGAGCGCCACCCTTACCCGGGATAGACGGGCCAAATTACTGGGAATCACGCCGCAAGTTAATAACTATCCTTTAATCACAGCACAGCCGAATGTTGGTGTATGCGCAGAAATCGAGGTTGAAACAATTCCAGATGTTTCCGTAGTGATAGCTCATCAAACAGATGCTAATGCTATTGAAGAAGCGTTGCGCAGGGCAGAGCAGGGACAGCAGGTATTGTGGATAGAGAACACCGTCAATGAGGCACAAGATTTATATAAAAAATTAAACGCGCGCGCCTGTGAAATAGGTGTTGCCTGCGGCCTGCTACATTCCCGTTTTAGCAAAGCTGATCGTGCTGAAAATGAAAAAATATGGGTAACGCACTTCGGAAAAGAGGGTGCGAAATCGCGCGCACAACAAGGGCGTATTTTGGTTGGTACTCAAGTTCTGGAACAATCGCTGGATATAGATGCTGATTTTCTGATTACCCGCATTGCCCCCACCGACATGCTGCTGCAAAGAATGGGGCGTTTATGGAGACACAGCGAAACTATCCGACCCGTCGATGCCAAGCGCGAGGCCTGGATACTTTCTCCTGATTTGACGGCGGCTATTGCGTCGCCTGAAATTGCCTTTGGTAAGACTGCGTGGGTTTATGCTCACTATGTACTGTGCCGCACTCTGTCCGTTTGGCAAGAAATAACGCAAGTGCAATTGCCAGGGCAAATTCGTGGATTGATAGAAGCCACTTATGCCACACAGGACGAAAGCGAGCAGATGGCGAAGCATTTGCGTCTAGTGGAAGTCATGCGAAATAAGCTGGAAAGATTGGCATTAGTCGGCCTGTCAAAAGGCGGCTCGACACAGCCGGAAGAAAATGCAAAAACACGCCATAGTGAACAGGAATCTACCGAAGTATTATTGATACGCGCTTATCAATCTGATGTTAAAAAACGAGGTACATGGGTCACTTTACTCAATAATGAACGCCTGTGGGTGCCGCAAAATGGCCGTTCATTGCCGCGTAATAAATGGCGTGAAGTTAGTGCAATATTGATGCAAAACACCTTAAAAGTGACTGATTATCTCGCACCCCTGCCGGTGAGCAGGGCTGAAATTAGCTGGCTGGCAGATTATTTCTATTTGGGGAAACCTGAATATGATGAAAGCAACATGCTGCGTGTCGCATTGGTTGATGATAGTGGCGAAGTCAAATCGCTCAACAATAGCTCCGCCAACTATTCGATCAACTATGCTGCAAAAATTGGCTACCAAACCAGTAAAAGGACAACGATATGACCATAGAGAGCCGCTTTAATCTGATAGATGAACCCTGGATTCCGATTGTAGACGCGGGGCAGGTCAGTTTAAGGCAAATATTTGCGCATCCGGAATACCGCGCCCTGGGTGGCAACCCGGTACAAAAAATTGCTCTGACCAAGCTTTTATTGGCGATTGCGCAATCTGCCTGTACGCCTGAGGATGATGATGATTGGATAAACTTGGGGGCAGAGGGATTAGCGCAAAAATGCCTGGTTTATCTGGAGCAATGGCACGAGTGCTTTTATTTGTATGGCGAAAAGCCATTCTTACAGATGCCCGCTATCAAGACAGCAGCGGTACAAAACTTTGGTGCAGTGCTGGCTGAGGTGTCCACAGGCAATACAACGGTACTTACTCAATCACAAATTGAAAAAAGCTTAACTGATGCAGATAAGGCTTTGTTAATAGTGCAATTGATGGGGTTTGGTTTAGGGGGCAAGAAAACCGATAACTCTATCGTTCTCTCAAAAGGTTATCAGGGAAAGCTGAATGACAAGGGCAAGCCATCTACAGGCAAGCCTGGTGCATCCATAGGGTTTCTTGGTTTTCTACACAACTATTTACAGGGTAAATCTTTACACGAAACATTGTGGGTTAACCTGTTTTCGCAACAACAAATTCAGGAAACAGGTATTTATCCGCAAGGGCTGGGTGTCGCACCATGGCAGGATATGCCCGCAGGTGAAAACTGTGCAATTGCTGAAGTGATGAAATCCAGTCTCATGGGGCGTCTGCTACCCTTATCGCGCTTTTGTTTATTGGCGAACGAAGGTTTGCACTACTCCGAGGGTATTGCACATGGCGGATATAAGGAAGGGATTTTTGATACCAGCATCTCCGTGAATTTTGCCGCTAAAGATGCTAAAGCGATTTGGGTTGATCCTGAAAAACGTCCCTGGCGGTTGTTGACGGCCTTGCTGAGTTTCTTTTCGCAAACGGTCAATAAGGGGTTTGATTGTTATCAACTGAAATTGAATATGCGGCGTGCCATCCGGCAAATGCCCGCTATTGGTATCTGGTCTGGTGGTTTAAGTGTGAGCAGCAACGCAGGTGAACAATTTATTTCGGGTTCCGATGACTTTGTAGAGTCGTTGATTCAGCTTAACAGTAGCATGTTGGGCAATTTATGGTTCGCCAGTGTGCAACTTGAAATGGATGAGCTGGATAAGCTTTCCAAAACGGTATATGGCACGACCTTAAATTATTTCAAAAACCAGAACATGGAAAGCAAAGATCAGGCAGCGCAGGCAAGCAATCTTTTCTGGCAGTTGTGCGAACGCCAGTTTCAAAAATTGCTGAATGTCTGTCATGACATCGATCAAGCCCGTGCCATGCGCCCGGTTTTTGCCGGTTTTGTCCACAAAGCTTACGATAGCTACTGTTCGAGCGACACTGCGCGGCAGCTTGATGCCTGGGCGAAAAACCGTCCAAATTTAAGCAATTATCTTAAAAATTCCAACAAGGAGGCAGCATGAATATTGCCACAGAAAACCTGACGCCTAAAGTTGCCACCCCCCGGAATAAACATCTGGCATTCGTGGATTACATCATCAATCGCTGTCAATCTAGTAATGGTTTGCGTGCCGCGTTAAAACGCGCCGACAACCCGAATACCGAATATCAAAGCTGGGAGGTGCTGGCCGGTTTTCAAATCAATCTGGAATATGAAAACCAACGCTTGCCTTATGCCACTATCGCGGCTGCGATTGCGCGGAGTAAAGTTGAAAAAAACGGCACAAGCAAAATTGGTCAAGCAATTGCCCGTTGTTACGAAGATGGCAACGATCAGGCAAAAGCAAAGTTACGCCGCTTATTAGCCTGTGATTCTGTCTCTGAAGCTTGCCGGATTTTGCGCCCGCTGTTCAGTTTAATTGAGGCCAAAGGCGGTGTTACGCTCAACTATGCGCAACTTTTGGATGACCTGTCGTGGTTTTCTCATGAAGATAGCCAGCTTCGCATCAAGGCGCGCTGGGCGCAGGATTTTTACGGCAAAGCCGCCTCGGGAGCCCGTGATGAGTGAAGAAATTGTCGCTTATGCCAGCGTCTTGCGTTTAAGCCGTGCCGACATAAGGACGCTGAATGTAAAGGATGCTTATGCGCTGCATAAAGTGGTTTATGGCTTGTTTGAAGACGTGCGCTCGGAAGAGGAAAAACAAGCCGATAATTCCAGCGGCATCGTCTATGCAGATAAAGGGGGAGATTTCAATACCCGTCAGATTTTAATGTTATCCGACCGTAAACCGCATCAAACACCGCAGTTTGGCGAAGTACAAAGCAAACCCATTCATGCAGGCTTTCTGGCTCACAAACGCTATGCCTTTGAAGTTACGCTGAATCCAGGCAAGCGCGACATAAAAACCGGAAAAATCGTGCCAATACGAGGCAGGCAAGCGATTGAGCAATGGTTTAAAGCGCGAGCGCCTGAATCCTGGGGATTTAGTATTAATCCTGACAATCTTCAGGTTGGGCAAATGAGCGTGCAAACTTTTGAAAAATCCGGAAAAGTTATTACTCACGGTAGTGCATCACTCAAGGGTGAATTTATTGTCATCGACAGAGCGCGGTTTATCCAAAGTTTTAAACTGGGTATCGGTCGTGGCAGATCTTTTGGCTTTGGATTGTTGCAAATTGTACCCCTGGCTTCTGTTTAATCGGCTGTTCAATATTTTAACTTTAAGGCAATCAACATGACTATCAATAACCCGCTTAAAAATGTACGCATAGAGTTTCATATCCTGCAATCTTTCCCCGTCACCTGTCTTAACCGTGACGATGTGGGCGCGCCCAAAACGGCCATTGTGGGTGGCGTACAACGCGCACGCGTCAGTTCACAGGCATGGAAGCGTCCGGTACGCATGGCGATGAATGATTTTGGCGTTATACATGGCACACGCACAAAACTTATCAGTAAATTAGTAGCAAATGCTTGCATAATTGAGGGTGCAACAATTGAACAGGCTCAGGCGTGTGGCGATAAAATTGAAGGTGCATTCATCAAAAAAAAGGAGGAAAAGAAGGCAAAAAAAGGTAAAGATATTTCATTGGAAAATGATGTTGAAGACATTGCACCTGAATCAACTTCTGACAAAACAGATACCTTGCTTTTTTTGAGTCCTAACGAAGTTTCTATTCTTGCGAAAGCTTTTGCAGAAAAGGGATTTCGCCAAAATGAAGTTATCACGCAAAAGGATTCAAAAAAGCAAGCAAAAGAAATTGCGGACTTAATCGGCAAGGTTTCCGAGGTCATTGATGGCGTGGATATTGCGCTTTTTGGTCGTATGGTAGCGCAAGCGGCAGATTTGAATGTTGAAGCTGCCGCCTCATTTTCTCATGCGATTTCCACTCATAAAGTCAGCAACGAAGTAGAATTTTTTACCGCACTGGACGATTTGGCGACCGAACCCGGTTCCGCTTATATGGGCAGTCTGGAATTCAATTCAGCGACCTACTACCGTTATGTGAGTCTCGACTTGGGACAGCTTTGTCAGACGCTGGCCGGTCAAAATATGCCTGATGCGGTGGAACAATTTACTAAAGCCTTGTTTGTTGCTGTACCGACTGCGCGGCAAACTACCCAGTCCGGTGCATCCCCCTGGGAATTCGCTAAAATATTGGTACGCAAAGGTCAGCGGCTGCAAGTGCCGTTTGAAACAGCAATCAAGGCCAAAGAAGGCGGATTCATCCAGCCTAGCATTGATTTTCTATCCGGATATCTGGCCAAACAGGAAAAGCTGCACGGTAGCCTGTTCGGCAAACAAGCGGAATATACCTACGGACAGGATGAAAATTTCAATATCGACGATTTAATCGCCGCGTTGAGGCAACATGCCGCAGGATGTGAAGCTGATGCTTAACCCATACTTGTTATTATGGTTCGAAGCTCCTATGCAGTCCTGGGGTTCGGATTCCAAATTCGGACGGCGCGATACGCAAACTTTCCCGACCAAATCCGGCGTGTTGGGTTTGCTGTGTTCGGCATTGGGGGCAGGAGGCGAGCAGCGGGAATTGCTGGCTGAGTTTGCCGCACTCGGTCAAACAGCAGTTTCCTTTGCGCGAACCAGGCAAGCAACAGAGGGTGAATTAATTAAATTAGACCGTGAACCGCTGTTGCGTGACTTTCACATGGTCGGCAGTGGTTATGACAAGCAAGATCCGTGGGCCGGTTTATTGATACCAAAAACAGCCAAAGGCACACCCGCCGTTGGTGGTGGCAGTAAAATGACTTACCGGTATTATTTGCAAGATGCTGCCTTTGCCGTGATCGTTGAGATTCCTGCCGACAAAGCAGAAAATATTGTCGGGGCGTTACAAAATCCGGCTTGGGATATCTATCTCGGGCGTAAAAATTGTGTGCCAACGGACTTCATTTATCGCGGTACTTTCATCAATGAATCAGAGGCGTTGCAGCAAGCATCATTAATTGCCCAGCAAAAAAATCGCATTGAAGATTTTCGGGTGTTGCACGGTTCGCTGGATGTAGCCGATGAGGTATTCACGATCAATGATGTGCCGATACAGTTTGGCGAAGATAAGCGCTATCGTGACCGTCAGGTGAGTCTGATATATGCCGGATGACATTCAGCCTGAAAGCATAGCTGAAAAGCCGCGCTCCAATCGCCTGCTCATTAAAGTCACGCGCGATAGTCTGCCGCAAGTAAAAGATAAATATCCATTTATCTATCTTGAGCGCGGGCGGTTGGAGATTGATGATTCCAGTGTCAAGTGGATAGATTGTGATAACAATGTTGTACGCCTGCCTATCGCTACGCTTAATTGCTTATTACTGGGGCCGGGCACCACTATCACCCATGAAGCAGTCAAGGTAATTGCGCAGTCCAATTGTAGTTTGTGCTGGGTAGGTGAAGACAGTCTGCTGTTTTATGCCAGCGGGCAGACGCCCGCCGCTGATACGCGCAATATGCGTGACCAGATGAATCTGTCTGCTAACCCGAAAAAATCAATCGAGGTTGCCCGTCGTATGTATGCCCAACGTTTTCCGGAAGCTGATCTCGCTGGCAAGACTTTGCATGAAATGATGGGTATGGAAGGCTATCGTGTGCGTGCCTTATACGAACAAAAAGGGCAGCAATACGGTGTAGGCTGGAAAGGTCGCAATTTTACACCGGGTAAATTTGAACTGGGCGACATCACCAATCAAGTTCTTACTTCAAGCAATGCCGCACTTTACGGGATATTAAGCTCGGCTGTACACAGCATGGGTTACTCGCCGCATATCGGCTTTATTCATTCCGGCAGTCCGCTGCCATTCGTGTACGATCTGGCTGATTTATACAAGGAGCATCTTTGCATTGATTTGGCTTTTTCACTTACCCTGGAAATGGCAGGTCAGTACAACAAACACAAGGTGTCTGCCGCTTTTCGTCAGCGCGTCATTGAAACGGATTTGCTGGGTAAAATCGGTCTGGATATTGAAGCTGTTCTGGGAGTTAAAAATGCTCGTCGTGATCGCCAATGATTTGCCACCGGCAGTACGCGGAAGAATGAAACTCTGGTTTATTGAACCGCGACCGAATGTGTTCGTGTCCGGCGTAAAAGATTCTGTCGCCAAAAAAGTCATAGATTATTTGCATGAGTACTGTCCGCCTGAAAGCGGTTTAATGATTTTCAGACGTATTCCAGTAACACCCGGTTATGAGATTCGTGGCAAAGGCGACACCAAACGCAATCTTACCGAGATTTCCGGTTTGCAATTGGTGATTGAAAAGCAAATGCTGCCTTAATTCGTTCACCTTGCTCAAGCATTGATTAGCAATTTTTTACCCCGGGTTGTTCAAAGAACGTTTGTACACATACCATATATTGTGGTTTAATTCGGCTCCTTAACAATATGTTGCTGTCTTCCCCACGCCCGTGGGGGTGTTTCTTCAAAGCTAGTGGGTATATCATCCTCATCTGAGTCTTCCCCACGCCCGTGGGGGTGTTTCCAATTCCCCATCCATTAAAAAAATGAAAAGCAGGTCTTCCCCACGCCCGTGGGGGTGTTTCTACAAAGCCATCCGTTTCCAATTATCGCCGCACGTCTTCCCCACGCCCGTGGGGGTGTTTCTGTCTACTACCATGCTACGCGAAATTAGCGGCTGTCTTCCCCACGCCCGTGGGGGTGTTTCTAATTCAGTTTTATAACCCTAATGCGGTTGTTCGTCTTCCCCACGCCCGTGGGGGTGTTTCCATTTGGAACAACTTGGGTGACGACGAATGGTAGTCTTCCCCACGCCCGTGGGGGTGTTTCCTGATGCCTGGGTCTCAATGCTGTGCTCTGCCAGTCTTCCCCACGCCCGTGGGGGTGTTTCTATGTAATATTGGGTGTTGCGGTATAGTGTATCGTCTTCCCCACGCCCGTGGGGGTGTTTCTGTCATAACCGGCGATAGATGTCCACACAGAAAGTCTTCCCCACGCCCGTGGGGGTGTTTCTTTACATTAAAAGATGGTCAAAAGTCACAATATGTCTTCCCCACGCCCGTGGGGGTGTTTCCGCATGGGGTGCGAGTAATTATTCCGCCAGTGGGTCTTCCCCACGCCCGTGGGGGTGTTTCCTATTAATCTATTGCAGGCCGCGTTAGATAGCAGTCTTCCCCACGCCCGTGGGGGTGTTTCCGAATTGAGCATATTTTCATGTCATCCGATGAAGTCTTCCCCACGCCCGTGGGGGTGTTTCTATTTACCGCCGCAGGACCATACGTATAAGCAGGTCTTCCCCACGCCCGTGGGGGTGTTTCTCGACATTGCTATCATGCACCAGCACCGGTATCGTCTTCCCCACGCCCGTGGGGGTGTTTCTTGGCAACGCATGGCGTTGTATTCTGCAAGCGTGTCTTCCCCACGCCCGTGGGGGTGTTTCTGTATGTTTTGAATATGATAATGTTAGATTGTCGTCTTCCCCACGCCCGTGGGGGTGTTTCTATGAATATTAACGCATTCCAGCATATCGGCCGGTCTTCCCCACGCCCGTGGGGGTGTTTCTATCATAACTGGCGATAGATGCCCGCACAGAAAGTCTTCCCCACGCCCGTGGGGGTGTTTCTATGTCTGGGTTCCGGCGGGATTGGAAAAAGTTGTCTTCCCCACGCCCGTGGGGGTGTTTCCTGGACTGGACGAAAAACGCTGACATGGTAAAAGTCTTCCCCACGCCCGTGGGGGTGTTTCTATCCAATCTATTTAGAAGATTTCCGCTTGGTAGTCTTCCCCACGCCCGTGGGGGTGTTTCCTAGTAAAGTTAGTACCTGTCATATTTGCAAGAGTCTTCCCCACGCCCGTGGGGGTGTTTCTCCATCGTAAAAATCGCGATAAAACCAGTACAAGTCTTCCCCACGCCCGTGGGGGTGTTTCTATCGCAGCCACCCCAGTTCGTGCCGCCGCTGAGTCTTCCCCACGCCCGTGGGGGTGTTTCTCAATCACAATCGCCGCGTGAGAGTAAATGCGCGTCTTCCCCACGCCCGTGGGGGTGTTTCCCCGTCACAGCACCTGACGTAACACTGCTGTTTGTCTTCCCCACGCCCGTGGGGGTGTTTCTGAATCTGGACGCGCGCTCAGTGATCTGGCATTGTCTTCCCCACGCCCGTGGGGGTGTTTCCAAAAGCCGTTATTCGTCATAGATACTAATCCAGGTCTTCCCCACGCCCGTGGGGGTGTTTCCGGATGCGGCGCTGGCGGCATTCGGTCTGGTGCGTCTTCCCCACGCCCGTGGGGGTGTTTCTGGCGTATAGCTCACGCCTTGCCATACGATAGGGTCTTCCCCACGCCCGTGGGGGTGTTTCCATTATATTGCGCACCCTTTTTACCCCAGTCTCGTCTTCCCCACGCCCGTGGGGGTGTTTCTCAGTTGTCAGTCTGTTACTGGCGATATTGGAGGTCTTCCCCACGCCCGTGGGGGTGTTTCTAATCGGATTGGATACACTGAGGATACGACTGTGTCTTCCCCACGCCCGTGGGGGTGTTTCCAACTGGACGCTCACACATCCCGGTGGCAGGATGTCTTCCCCACGCCCGTGGGGGTGTTTCCATTTACACTATCGTCGTTTGTTTGGTGGGTCTGTCTTCCCCACGCCCGTGGGGGTGTTTCTAGAATCGTGGCTGACGCGCGAGGCGTTTATTGGTCTTCCCCACGCCCGTGGGGGTGTTTCCTAGTAGCATATCTAAAGACCCTGGGTAAAGCTGTCTTCCCCACGCCCGTGGGGGTGTTTCTTATTCTATGCGGTTTGCTATCCAAGGCAGCCTGTCTTCCCCACGCCCGTGGGGGTGTTTCTTAATATAATAATATAGTATCCTTAAATACTGTGTCTTCCCCACGCCCGTGGGGGTGTTTCTGCCATACGTTTCCAATTATCGCCGCATGATAGGTCTTCCCCACGCCCGTGGGGGTGTTTCCTTACGGTAAGCAGATGGATATAACAAAGTCTTGTCTTCCCCACGCCCGTGGGGGTGTTTCTTCCTATCAACCACCATTATATATGCTCCGACAGTCTTCCCCACGCCCGTGGGGGTGTTTCCGGATAATCGACTTGTATTCCAGCACGGTATGGGTCTTCCCCACGCCCGTGGGGGTGTTTCTGTCAGTGTCTGAACTAAGCTTGGCTGCAAATAGTCTTCCCCACGCCCGTGGGGGTGTTTCTAGTATGGTATGGTATTTTATTTTAATATCCTTGTCTTCCCCACGCCCGTGGGGGTGTTTCTATGTTCGATGCGATCCAGTTTGTCTTCTGTCGGTCTTCCCCACGCCCGTGGGGGTGTTTCCTAATCTGTATACCACTACGTGCGTTTCATCCGGTCTTCCCCACGCCCGTGGGGGTGTTTCCAGCCGCATTAGCTTGTGCGTCGTATGATAATCGTCTTCCCCACGCCCGTGGGGGTGTTTCTGTTAGATTGTCTCAGTCATATGGCGGAAAAATGTCTTCCCCACGCCCGTGGGGGTGTTTCTTGTTAGGACAAGCTATACTGCACAATGCTGCAGTCTTCCCCACGCCCGTGGGGGTGTTTCTGTAGTGTTCAGTATAAAAACGGAAAATATTATGTCTTCCCCACGCCCGTGGGGGTGTTTCCCCCCCTATCATTTTTTGCACGTTGTCGCGTATGTCTTCCCCACGCCCGTGGGGGTGTTTCTATAACAGATTTACTGATATAGCAGATTGACGGGTCTTCCCCACGCCCGTGGGGGTGTTTCCGTCGGGCATCTGCAAATGTATACCATTATGGTGTCTTCCCCACGCCCGTGGGGGTGTTTCGGCCCCCTTACATTTTTTGCACTTTGTCGCGTAGTCTTCCCCACGCCCGTGGGGGTGTTTCCTTCTTGGAAGGGATTTATTATGTTACGTTTTAGTCTTCCCCACGCCCGTGGGGGTGTTTCTAAAAACAGGACGAGCCGACGACGGATCAGATTGTCTTCCCCACGCCCGTGGGGGTGTTTCTTTTTGTTCCGGATCTGATAAGCCTGTATCTGGGTCTTCCCCACGCCCGTGGGGGTGTTTCCATATATTTCATGCTACTATAGCCATTCACACAGTCTTCCCCACGCCCGTGGGGGTGTTTCCTATTACTAAGCAAAGAGAATTGCCGACAAAAGGTCTTCCCCACGCCCGTGGGGGTGTTTCCCACTCTTTCCCGCGACATCTGCGGCGCTCTTAGTCTTCCCCACGCCCGTGGGGGTGTTTCCGGCCTGACCGTATCAGGCAAAGGGGTTGACGCGTCTTCCCCACGCCCGTGGGGGTGTTTCTTAGTTTATCCAGATAATGTCTTGCTTTTTTTAGTCTTCCCCACGCCCGTGGGGGTGTTTCTAGTGGATCATATCGCACCGTTACAACAAAACGTGGTGATGCAGGCAAAAAAACAATTGCTGGCAGAGTATGGCTTAGTTAATTCGGCAAGCTGGGCTGATTTTGAAAATCAAGAAAATAAGCCGCTGTTATATGAATTGGTACAAAAAAATTGTGGCGCTTGGCTCGACAGGGTGGGGCAAAAAAACGGCTTCGAAATTGTGCTAAAAAATGATGAGCCTCAGTTACAGGTTAACGCTTACGAGCAAAATAGAGCCGGTAAGCGCGACCACAACATTCGTTTTAGTACAGTAGAATTTTCAGGTGACTTGCGGATAACCAATCCCGATCTATTTCAGCAGGCGTTGTTTTGAGGACTAGGAGCCTGTCGGACTTGTTTCGCCGCGCGGCCCGCGCATCAACTGCAAGGCGCGAATCGCGGACAATGGTTATTCCATTATTTGCAATATTCATTGTTTTTGCGGACAACCCGTAGGGACGGGGTGATTTTTACGTATTGCAGCGTCGCTGCTTGCTTGTTTGGACCGGCCAAACGGCGCTTCACCGCGTCTGTCACTACAAAAAAATCATCCCCGTCGCACTCGTGAAACAAGTCCGACAGGCTCCTAGGTCACGCTAAAGCCTTCGGTTGTGGGCTCTTGCTGGTTCGGCGGGTTTGAACGGATAGGTTGCTCACCGCCTGGTGTTTTATATGCCGGTAAGTGGAATGCATTGTCTGTTCTGCTGCGGCGCTGACCGGCGCTTTGTTTTGTCGCTATAATGTATAAAAATATACATCACTAAAGGAGTGTTAAGCATGCACCGTACCCAGATTTATCTTCAGGATGACATGTATGAAAGGCTCAAAACACAGTCAGGCAATATCGGTGTGAGCATTTCAGAACTCATACGCCGCTCTTTGGAAAAAGACATCCAGCAAGATCCGGCAGCCGATGCCCGTGCATTTTTTGAGCGCTTAAAACCGCTGGACAGTTTCGCCAATATTGAGCCGGAACGCTATGTGCGTAACTTGCGCAATACCAGTCGTCTTCTTCAGGCAAAAAAAGATGACGCCTGAGCGCCTGCTGCTGGATACCGATATTGTCATCCATCTGCTTAAAAAACAATCGCATACCGTATCTCGTTTTATCGAATTACTGGAAGCGAAAACTGTTTTCCTGCTGTCGCCTGTTGTCCTGGCCGAAATTTATGCTGGCGCTTTTCAGCGTGAGCATAAAGAAATTGAAACCTTATTCAGCCTCTGCAAGCGCATCAGTATTGATAGTGAAACCGGACAGCAGGCAGGACACTATGCTCATCGTTACCGTAAATCACATCAGGGTATTTCTCTTGAAGATTATCTGCTGGCCGCCAGCGCACGGCAGAACCGCTGTCCTTTGTGGACAGGCAATCGCAAACACTACCCCATGGACGACATTACCTTATTTGATCTTTTTGAGTGATTTTACATGGCCTTCATTCTCCCCCCGCTCAAACCTATTGCCATCAAGGAACGCCTTTCCATTCTGTTTATCGACAGAGGTCAGCTTGATGTGCTGGATGGCGCATTTGTTGTTTTGGATAAAAACGGTGTTCGCACGCATATTCCTGTTGGTGGGGTGGCCTGTTTGATGCTTGAACCTGGCACGCGAACTTCTCACGCGGCTGTGGCGCTGGCGGCGAGAGTCGGCACGCTGCTGGTGTGGGTGGGCGAGGCAGGGGTGCGTTTATATTCATCCGGTCAGCCCGGAGGCGCCCGGGCAGATCGTTTGTTGTACCAGGCAAAGCTGGCGCTGGATGACAGCTTGCAGTTGAAAGTGGTGCGCAAAATGTATGCGATTCGTTTCGGCGAGGAGCCGCCCGAGCGGCATAGCGTCGAGCAGTTGCGTGGCATCGAGGGTGCGCGCGTGCGCGAGACATATAAACTGCTCGCCAAAAAATACGGTGTGGAATGGAAAGCGCGCAATTATGATACCAGCGATTGGGATAGAGGAGATTTGCCGAATCGGTGTCTTTCATCAGCAACGGCTTGCCTGTATGGTGCGCCTTACCATTCGTGTTCCCCACAGGCGTGGGGAAGATGACTGCAGGTATATCATTGTTGCGAAAAGTGGAATGACGTTCTAACGATTGCTTGAGGGGGTATCGAAATGGACTGGCATATTGATTCGAACAATGACGAAGAAGCCCTGCTACGGCAAATGGTGAACATCATTGTTAACGAGGTCGCACCGGAGACGATTATTCTCTTCGGTTCTCGTGCGCGAGGAGATGCAAGAGCTGATTCCGATGTCGATTTGCTGGTGGTGGAAACGGAGCCGTTTTCGCCCCGGCGCAGTCGTCGCAAAGAGGCTGCACGTTTGTATATGGCGTTAAGGAAGCTGAGCGTTTCCAAGGATATTCTCTTGTATAGCCGGGAGGAATTTGAACATTGGAAAGATTCCTTAAACCATGTCGTAGGGCGTGCGCACCGTGAGGGGAGAGTATTACATGGCTGATCGTAGCGCCCGTCCTCAGTGGCGGGCGAGGATTGAAACTCTTGCGCGTTCGCCATTGTCACGATCAATAACGGGTCCGCAGCACCCTGCTATTTTATCCCCGGTTTATGTGGGTGAACATGTTGACA
>Ga0316219_1000305_pt1 | contig 71505 bp, 66 predicted proteins | sample TBH18003PmetaG_FD_203635 | JGI IMG/M metagenome (GOLD analysis project Ga0316219, IMG submission 203635) | Freshwater microbial communities from Trout Bog Lake, Wisconsin, USA - TBH18003P | ecosystem: Environmental > Aquatic > Freshwater > Lake > Hypolimnion/Profundal zone | place: USA...
GGATTGAGGCCTTATTAGCCCTCCCCCTAGTATTGCCACCGACTGTTCTTGGTTATTACTTCTTAGTGGGGTTTGGGGGAGGCAGTATTTTTGGCATACCTCTGGTGTTCTCATTCACAGGCATTCTGATTGCATCATTGATAGTCAACCTACCATTTGCTATTCAACCGATACAACGCGCATTTGAATCCATTAATCCAGAGATACGTGAAGCTGCGCAAGTTAGCGGACTGTCAGCCTGGCAAACATTTCGACTCATTGAACTGCCTCTAGCTTGGCGTGGCATTACTAGCGCAGCGGTTCTCACCTTTGCTCATACCCTTGGGGAATTCGGAGTCGTGCTGATGGTTGGCGGCGCCATTCCCGGTGAAACCAAAACAGTTTCGATCGCTATTTACGACAAGGTGCAAAGTTTTGATACTGCTGGAGCTGGCTTACTCTCCCTATTGCTGCTGGCTATCTCTTTACTAGCTATTGCACTGTCATATGGTGTTCTTAGCCCTAGAAAATCATCTTCCCTTAATCGAGCTATCTAATGTTAAAAATTAAGATAGCTCAAGACTTGCCAATGCCACTTCAAGTGAGCTTAGAGTGTGTACCAGGTGAACTACATGCTTTAGTGGGTCCATCAGGAAGCGGTAAAACCAGCGTTCTGCGAACCATTGCTGGCTTGCGCAATCCTAGCGCTGGACGTATTGAATGTGACGATGAGCTTTGGTTTGAGGGTGATGAGTTGCGCGGAGTGAGTGTTGCCTTATCGCCAGCAAAGCGCTCTTGCGGATTTCTGTTTCAGCAGTATGCCCTCTTTCCTCATTTAACTGCTTTAGAGAATGTTTGTATTCCACTGCAAAATTCTGGGTTAAACAGTCCACAACAAAAATCCATAGCGCTGAAGTGGTTAGAGCGGATGGGTATTGCTGACTTGGTTGCTAGAATGCCTAATCAACTGTCTGGTGGACAACAACAGCGTGTTGCCTTGGCAAGAGCGCTTGCTAGACAACCAAAAATCCTGCTCTTAGATGAGCCTTTTTCAGCAGTCGATGCGCCAACGCGTCAAAGTCTATATAAAACCCTAGCTGAGCTACGCAAGGATCTGAATATCCCCATTCTTCTAGTGACCCACGATTTACGCGAGGCAGACTTACTAGCCGATCGTATCACCGTGATTGATGCAGGCATTAGTCTGCAAACGGCATCGCCACATGTACTCTTTCAAAAACCACGAAACTCTCGAGTTGCAGAATTGGTTGGCATCAACAATATGTTTGAAGGCGTCTTTAACGCAGGCAACCTGACCTGGGATGGGTGCAACAAGCAATTTAGTGTGATTGATAAAGGCAAGATCCCACCTGGTACACCAGTCGCTTGGGTTATTCCTCCCGAGGGCCTGAGTCTTCACCAAGATTCCAGCAATACCAGAATTCCAGCCGACGTTGAAAACATCAGCGCACTGGGACAGATTGCGGTTATCCAATTGCGCATCAAAGACAGTGATCACCGTATTACTTGGGAAGCTTCAGCGGCAGAAGTAAAGCGCCTATCGCTTGATATTGGTAGATCAACGTATCTTGAGTTGGATGAAAGCAAGATTCACATCATGCCACTGCGCCCCATCAACGATCCACGGCACTTTCGTAACTAATCTTTAATTGAACGGGTTTGGGTTTGATTCAGCTTGGCTTTTGTGCAACTAGCCCGAGCAAAGCAGACATGCCGCTATGTCTAGCACCTTCAGACAATTCTTGTTCATAAGAAGTGAGATCCAAAATATTGAGTTCACTCGCTAGTTGACGTATACCCTCTTCGGTATAAAGATGCTCGAGCGCAGATGGACCACCAGTTTTGTATTCCAACTGCTTTGGGGTGTAGCCTTGAAGAATAAAAATACCTCCGGGCTTTAATGCTAAATACACTTGTTTGAAGATGCGCTCGCGCATTGCTGGATCAGCAAATTGGATAAAGATGGCGATAATGGCATCGTAAGAGTTTGCTTGCCAGTTCCACCCATCTGTATCGCAAAGTGTATGACTTAATTCTACGGAATTATCTTTGGCAAATTGCTTGGCTTTGGCCAATGCAATATCAGAGACATCAAAAGCATCGACTTGCATGCCCTGTTTAGCCAACCAAACACCATTACGCCCTTCGCCATCAGCAATACATAAGACTGCATTACCTGGTTTTAGATATTGCTTGGATTGCTTGACGAGATATTCATTCGGCTCTTTACCGAAGATGAATTCTTCTTTATTAAAACGTTCGTTCCAAAACTTGGTTTGATCAGAAAAGCTCATGTGGGATCTTGAATTACTTCTTCAAGCCACCGACAAGATCATTCTTCAGGTCGATCACATTCTCAAGACCCACCGCAATACGTACTAGGCCATCCGTAATGCCGGCAGCTTTACGAGCTTCAGGCGTTACACGGCAGTGCGTCGTGGTTGCTGGGTGTGTAATGGTCGTACGAGTATCGCCAAGGTTTGCAGTAATAGAACAAAGCTTGGTTTGATTAATCAGCTTGAACGCAGCCTTCTTGCCGCCCTTTAAGGTGAAAGACAAAATGGCGCCACCCGCCTTTTGCTGGCGTTTAGCCAAGGCATGTTGCGGATGTGACTTTAATCCTGGATGGTAAACACGTTCTACGCCAGGCTGTTTTTCTAGCCAGAGCGCTAAGTCCAAAGCATTCTGACTTTGTTGCTTCATGCGCAACTCAAGAGTCTCAAGACCTTTTAGGAATACCCAGGCATTGAAAGCAGAAAGCGTTGGGCCAGCAGTACGAACGTACGGGAACACTTTGCCCATGACAAAGTCATTACTGCCGACGATTGCGCCACCAACAACCCTACCCTGACCGTCTAAGTATTTAGTTGCAGAGTGAATCACAACATCTGCGCCAAGAGCCAGTGGTTTTTGCAAGGCAGGCGTGCAGAAACAATTATCCACTGCGAAAAGTGCCTTAGCCTTCTTAGCAATTTTAGAAATCGCTTTAATGTCAGCAATCTCAGTTAAGGGATTTGAAGGCGTCTCTAGATAAAAGAGTTTTGTGTTGGGTTGAACGGCAGCCTGCCATGATTTAGCATCAGCCAAATCGACATACGTTGTTGTCACACCAAATTTACCCATGATGCTGCTAAATAACTGAATCGTTGCACCAAAAACCGAGCGCGAGCAAATCACATGATCGCCAGCCTGCAAATGGGCCATTGCTAAAGTCAAAATAGCAGCCATGCCAGATGAAGTCGCAATGCATGCCTCACCACCCTCTAAAGCGGCCAATCGATCTTGAAACATGCTGACCGTTGGATTGGTAAAGCGGGAATAGATAAAGCCTTTGTCGGCATGAGCAAAACCATCAGCCGCGAGTTCAGCGCTATCAAAGCAGAAGCTCGATGTCAGAAACATCGCCTCTGAGTGTTCTTGGTACTCGGCAGTACGGCGTGTACCGGCGCGAACTGCTAAGGTTTCGAGCGCAAGCTTAGAAAAGTCCGGTTTTTGGCGTTTAGTTTTACTAGTCATAAGGCTATTTTGACACCGAATTGCAGATTTGCCTCTATGAGACGCATCCGCTGTCGCTTTTTAGTCTTCGGTAGCCAAATGCAAGTGGAGCTGAGAGCGAGCAAAGTCACTGGAGTCACGTTGGCGATCTGCTTGTGCCTCAGTAGTATTGCGAGCCGCTTCTAAAGCATCCAAATAGGACTCATTAATATCACCAGTGATGTAATTACCGTCAAAGCATGAGGCTTCAAAGTGTTTAATATTGGGGTTGATATCACTCACAGCCCGTTTCATATCTTCAACACTTTGATATATCAGCTGGTCTGCACCGATCATTTTGTTGATCTCTTCATCTGTACGCCCATAAGCCACTAGCTCGCTACGGGTTGGCATATCAATGCCATATACGTTCGGGAAGCGCACTGGTGGCGCAGCTGATGCAAAGATCACTTTCTTAGCACCTGACTCACGAGCCATTTGGACAATCTCAAAAGAGGTTGTGCCACGAACAATCGAATCATCGACAATCAAGACCGTCTTGTCTTTAAATTCGACATGCATGGCGTTCAATTTTTGACGGACTGATTTTCTGCGTACAGCTTGGCCAGGCATGATGAAGGTGCGGCCAATATAACGATTCTTGAAGAAGCCTTCGCGGTAGTCAACCCCTAAACGCTTAGCCACTTGCATTGCAGCAGGACGGCTTGAATCTGGAATCGGCATAACGACATCGATTTCGCCAGGAATGGTTTCTTTACGAATCTTCTCGGCAAGGTAATCGCCCATGCGCATCCGTACGTTGTAAACGTTGACACCATCAATCGTTGAATCTGGACGAGCCATGTATACATATTCAAAAATACATGGGGTAAGAACGGCATCTGTTGCGCATTGACGTGATGAGAAATTACCATCCAGGTCGATGTAAATTGCTTCACCAGGATTAACGTCACGAACAAAGGTAAAGCCAAGACCTTCAAGCGCTACGGATTCGGAAGCCACCATCCATTCAGGACCCTTGGAGGTGTCTATCCGTCCAATACATAAAGGACGAATGCCGAATGGATCACGGAATGCCAGCAAACCATAGCCGGCGATCAGTGACACCACTGCGTAAGAGCCTTTCACGCGTTTGGTAACGCCTGTAACAGCGTTAAACATCGCACTTTCATCTAATGCCGCACTATTAGTTTCTTTTTGAAGTTCATCGGCCAAAACGTTGAGCAATACTTCAGTGTCAGAATTGGTATTGATATGACGACGATCGCGGTACGCCATCTCAACACGCAAGCTCGGCGCGTTGGTGAGATTACCGTTGTGCGCCAAAATAATGCCGTAAGGTGCGCTGACATAAAAAGGTTGAGCTTCTTCTTCACTACTGGCGGAACCTGCGGTTGGATAACGAACCTGCCCGATACCTGCGTTGCCATGCAGACTGCGCATGTTGCGTGTTCTAAAGACATCTCGAACCAAGCCATTGGCCTTATGCATCGTGAAAGAGTTGCCATGCATCGTGGCAATACCGGCAGCATCCTGTCCGCGATGCTGCAAGAGCAACAAGGCATCATAGAGAAGCTGATTTACTGGGGAATGGGAAACTGTTCCAATGACGCCGCACATAGACCTAAATCCCTATTTTTATTGAAGGTGTAACTGTGGGTGAAATTTTTGGCATTGCATCACCCAATTGCTTTGCCCAATCAGGCGGCAGCCAACTCTTAATTAAACCTGTAGCCATATCAACTGCAGGACGTGTAATCGCTTTTTGCCAAGCAACGCTCTGAGGTATTGGGGTTAAAGCAGCTAAGGTTGCCAAGATAACAATAATCAAGCCGCCACGTAAGATGCCAAAGACCAAACCTAAAAAACGATCGGTCAAACTCAATCCCGCAGAAAGCAAAATCTTTTGTACTACCCCGCCTAAAAGTCCGCAGGCAATCAAAGTCAACACAAACAGAATTAAAAAACTCACTCCAAGGCTTAAGAGTTCATCCATGTGAAAAGTGGATAACCATTCGGTCGAAAGATAGTTGGTGTAATGGTAAGCAACCCAAGAGGCAATAAACCATGAAGCCAAGGCCAAGACTTCTTTAAATAAGCCACGAGAAATTCCGACCAATGCAGAAACCAGGAGCACAACTAGGGTGAAGTAATCCACCGTAGTTAAGTTAAGGGTGGACAGGTGATCCATTAAGGTGAACCTACCTCAACTAGGCGGGGCGTTAAGCCCATCGCCTTTACCTTTTTCTCTGCGGTATCAGCAGAGTCTTTGTCGGGGAATGGGCCGGCACGGAGTAGAAATAAGGTTACGCCGTCAGCACCCTTTTTAGTTGTAACAACATTTGGAATCTTTTGGGCTTTTAGCTTTGAAACCCAACCATTGACTCGATCTTCCGAAGCAAATGCCCCAATCTGCAAAATAAACTTACCAGACCCTGTCGAGGCCGCGGCAGGTTTAGCTGGGGTATCGGCTTTAGGCTTTGTGGTGGATACAACCACCTCTTCGCCAGCAGCCAATCCTAAGGCGGGAGATTTGTTTGCTGTAGGTGTTGTTGCAGGCGCTGTCTTAGTTTCAGTTACTGGCGCGCTTACTGGAGTAGAGGCAACTTTAACTGGGAGCGGATCCTTCTCTTTGGGGGCTGGGTCTGGTGAGATCTTGGCCTCAGTCTTCTCTACAGTCTTTACTTCTGGTGCTGGTGTGCTTGCCACTGGATTAGGCAGGCTAGTAACAATATTGACGGCAATATCATTACTCACTGCTTTGGGCTTGTTATCAAGAATTCTGGGGAGTCCAACGACGGCTACGAGGACCAATACCGCTGCACCGATAAGACGATGTCTGGCGCGTTGTTGCTCTGGATCTTCGGTAAGCGCTTCTTCCTGGGTCTCAAATGAGCGCTGCAGTGCACGTGGGGTAAATTTTTTAGTGGTGCGTCTTGCCCCTACTGAGCCTCTGTCAAGGTCATCAGACTGCGGTTTCCGCTTAAAAAGCTTCGGTAAACGAATCATTAATCAATGCGCCTGGTTGGTTCTATATGCCATTACGCCAGCAACTGTATAGAAAGATCCGAAGGTCACAATTCTATCACCCTCACCCGCTTTAGACAGGGCTTTTTGATACGCTGCAGCAGGATCTAAAAAGGTCTCAATGCCCCCATCATCGCCGTTTTTGACCGCTACACCAAGGTTTTGGAGCTTGGTAGCCAGATCATGTGCGCTGGCTGCTCGGGGAGTAGGCAAATCAGTGCAAAACCAGAAGTCCACAATATTTAACAAGGGCTTGATGACGCCCTCAATATCTTTATCTGCCATTGCCCCAAAAACGGCGTAGGTATAGGGGTGGTAACCCATCCGTTCAAGGCTTTGAGCCAAAGTAGAGGCTGCATGAGGGTTATGAGCAACATCGAGGACAACCGTAGGTTGACCTGGGAGCACTTGGAAGCGCCCTGGCAACTCAACCATGGCAAAGCCATTGCGGATATCTTGTGCGCTGACTGGTAAACGTTGATGGAGTGCCATCAAGGCAGCAATCACCGCCGAAGCATTGAGTATTTGATTCGCACCCCTTAAAGCAGGGTAACCGAGACCGCTAAAACGCTTTTTGCGCCCTGCCCAACCCCACTGCTGTTTATCACCCTGAAAGTTATAGTCTCGACCTTGCAACCAAAGATCGCAGCCTAATTTTTCAGCATAGTCGATCAAGGTTTGGGGTGGCACTGGATCACCACAGATGGCAATTTGCCCAGGCCGAAATATGCCAGCTTTTTCTAGAGCAATTGCTTCACGCGTACCACCCAAGAAATCAGCATGATCAACATCAATACTGGTAACAATGGCGCAGTCAGCATCCACAATATTGACGGCGTCTAAGCGACCGCCCATGCCCACTTCTAATACCACTGCATCTAACTGCGCCTTAGCAAAAAGATGCATGATGGCTAGTGTCGTGAATTCAAAATAAGTTAATGTCGGTGCATCTACCAAGCTCACACGGGCATTTTCTACCGCAGTGAAATGCTCTAACAAGAGGGCGTCGCTGACCTCTTCTCCGTTGAGCTTCGCGCGCTCATTAAATTTCAAGAGGTGGGGTGACATATGACATCCGACACGATAGCCAGATGAAATCAAAATACTTTCTAAATAAGCACAGGTAGAGCCTTTGCCATTCGTGCCCGCAACAGTGATGACAGGGCAATCAAATTGAAGTCCTAGCGCCGCCTTAACCCGGCCAATGCGCTCAAGACCCATGTCGATACCAACAGGATGGGCAGTTTCTAGGTGACTAAGCCAAGCCTCAAGGCTGGAAAAAAGGATGGGGGCTTGGTGGGCAGTGCTCAAGTGCGTTAAACAGCTACGCTACCTGCCACAGACGGCTCTGGTAATTTTTGCAGCAAGGCAAGCAAGCGGGCGATTTCCGCGCGCATCTGACGACGATCAACAATCATGTCAATTCCGCCTTTTTGCATCAAGAACTCAGAACGCTGAAAACCTTCCGGTAATTTTTCTCGGACGGTTTGCTCAATCACGCGGGGACCAGCAAAACCAATCAAGGCTTTAGGCTCGGCCATTACTACGTCACCCATAAAGGCAAAGCTTGCCGAGATACCGCCCATCGTTGGGTCGGTCAGAACACTGATGTATGGCAAGCCTTTTTTGGATAATAAGGTCAACATCGAATTGGTTTTAGCCATCTGGAATAAAGACAGCAAACTTTCTTGCATGCGCGCACCACCAGTTGCAGTGACGCAAATAAAGGCGCATTTCTTGTCAATGGCTTCTTGAACGCCACGCACAAATCGCTCACCAACCACTGAACCCATTGAACCGCCCATGTATTGAAACTCAAAACATGCGGCAACTACTGGGATGGATTCAATCTTGCCACCAAGAACCACTAAAGCCTCTGACTCGCCAGAAGCATCATTAGCTTCCTTCAAGCGATCCGGATATTTTTTAGAGTCTTTGAATTTCAGTGGATCGATTGGATAGATATCTGCACCAATCTCATAACGGCCTTTTGGATCAAGCAAGCCATCTAAACGCTGACGGGCACCAATACGCATGTGATGACTGCATTTAGGGCAAACCGATAAATTAGCCTCGATATCAGTGCTATACAGAACAGTTTCACAGCTAGGGCACTTAACCCATAAACCTTCAGGCACTGACTTGCGATTCGCAGGGTCAGTGTGTTGAATTTGTGGTGGGAGTAATTTATCGATCCAGCTCATGTCTTTTAGCTATCCAAGGCGACGCGAATTTCACGTATAAAGGTTTCAAGTGATTGTACTGCCTGGCCTGGGGGTGAATCTTCTAAAATCCGGATAATTCGGCTACCAATCACCACAGCATCAGCTGTGTTCGATACTGCCTTGGCGCTAGCAGCATCATTGATGCCAAAACCTACGGCAATCGGAATCTCAGTAGCCTCCCGAATTTTCGGAATAATACTGGCCACATCTTGAGTATTGAGGTGGGAAGCGCCGGTTACGCCGCGCATAGAAACGTAATAGATATAACCAGAAGCTATTTTGGCAGCCTCTTTAATTCGTTCTAGTGATGATGTCGGTGCCAACAAGAAAATAGGGTCGACTCCCGCAATACGCATGCGCGCAGCAAAATCGACACACTCTTCTGGTGGATAGTCGACTATCAACACCCCATCAACGCCTGCATCTTTAGCCTCAGTCGCAAAGCGTTCGGCACCCATTTGCTCAACAGGATTTGCATAGCCCATCAATACAACTGGTGTAGCAGCATCAGTTTTGCGAAATGCTTTCACCATCTCTAAGCAACTGTGCAAAGTCACACCTTTTGCTAAAGCTCTTTCGGAAGATCGCTGAATCACAGGACCATCAGCCATCGGATCAGAAAACGGCACGCCTAACTCAATCACATTGGCACCGCCACGCACTAAGGCATGCATTAACTCCACGGTGATGTTTGGATCAGGATCGCCTGCAGTAATAAAAGGAATGAGTCCTTTTTTGCCGGATGCTTTTAATTCTTTAAAGAGTGCGGTAATTTTTGACATCACTTAACCTTCTGAACCCGTTGCTTGCGCAACCGTATGCATATCTTTATCACCGCGACCTGAGAGGTTCACCAGAATCGTTTTATCTTTTCCGAGGGTTGGCGCCATCTTGCAGGCGTAGGCAATTGCATGCGCAGACTCCAGCGCAGGAATAATGCCTTCAATCTGACAGCAATCATGGAATGCCTTGAGTGCTTCTTCGTCAGTAATAGCCACGTAGTCCGCACGACCAGAGTCTTTTAACCATGCGTGCTCAGGACCAACACCGGGATAGTCCATGCCTGCAGAAACAGAATGGGTTTCAGAGATTTGACCGTTCTCGTCTTGCAGCAAATAGGTGCGATTGCCATGCAAAACGCCAGGCTTGCCAACACAGAGAGCTGCAGAATGCAAACCACTATTAAGTCCATGGCCGGCAGCTTCTACACCAATCAGTTTGACCTCAGGGAAATCAATATAAGGATAAAAAATGCCCATCGCATTGGATCCACCACCAACACAAGCCAGCACATAATCTGGTTGACGACCTGTCATCTCAGGCATCTGGACTTTGCACTCTTCACCGATGACACTTTGAAAATCACGCACCATCATCGGGTAAGGATGAGGCCCTGCAACAGTACCAATAATGTAGAAGGTATTGTCCACGTTGGTAACCCAATCGCGCATTGCTTCATTTAGTGCATCTTTTAAGGTTTTGGTACCAGACTCAACCGGTACAACTTTTGCGCCGAGTAATTTCATGCGATAGACATTTTGCGCCTGACGGGCCACATCAACTGAGCCCTGATAGACCGTGCAATCCAATCCAAAACGCGCGCAGATCGTCGCAGTAGCAACACCATGCTGCCCTGCTCCTGTTTCTGCAATGATGCGTGGCTTACCCATGCGCTTAGCCAACATCGCTTGGCCAATCACGTTATTAATTTTGTGCGCACCAGTATGGTTTAAGTCTTCACGCTTAAGATAAATTTGTGCGCCACCCAACATCTCACTCCAGCGCTTGGCGTGATAAACCGGTGATGGACGACCAACAAAGTGTTTCAGCTCATAGTGAAACTCTTCCATGAACTCTGGATCATGTTGATATTTAGCATAAGCTTCTTTGAGCTCATCCAAGGCGTACATGAGTGTTTCGGATACAAACACACCACCATAGGGACCGAAGTGTCCTCTTGCATCTGGCTTGTCGTACATAGCTACCTTTGTGATTTAGTTACAGCAAATTGATTAGGGTGTTGACTGCGCATCTGCTGCTCGAACAGCTTTGATGAATTCAGTCATCAACATAGGGTCTTTAACGCCCCTGCTGCTTTCAACGCCACTAGAGACGTCAACCGCGCAAGGATGTAGGCGTGCAATCGCCTCGCCCACGTTGTGCGTGTTCAATCCACCACTCAAAACGACCCGATGCGCGTTTGCGCTTACCCATGTCTGTGGAATTCCTTGCCAATCAAAAGGAACGCCCCCACCGCCGTAACCCTCAACTAGGGCATCTAGCAAAAAGGCGTTTGCTTGCCCATATTGTAGGGAAAATTCGTCAAAAGCGAAGCCTGATCCTACTCTTGCTGCTTTCATCCAGGGTTGGCTATCCGCTAATCTGGCGCAATCTTGGGGGCTTTCATCGCCGTGAAACTGCCAGAGAGTGATCGGTGCAATGGCCTTAATTGCCTCAAATTCGGCTTCTGAGGCGTTTACAAGCAAGCCAACCGCATCGACTCCTGTGGGTAGGCGTGAGATTAACTGGGCGGCAATATTCGGCGTTACGGCCCTAGGGCTTGGTGGATAGAACACAAAACCGACGGCATCAACCCCTGCAGCAACAGCAGCATCAATGTCAGCCGGGGTCTTTAAACCACAAATTTTGACCCGAGTTCGACCCGGAGAGTATGTCAGTAAGCCCATAAGGTGATGATAAGGCTAAGCCTCTTTAACAGTCTTTCAGAAGAATCGGTGGTAACCAAGAATTTTCTAGCCAGGGCTCAGGAATAGCAAATTCATCTGGATAGGCAATTTTGGCTAAGTACAGACCATCTGGAGCAAATGTCGGCGCAGCAACCCTTCTATCTTTAGCAGCCAATACCTCAGACATCCACTCTGACGACTGCTTACCTGTAGCAATCATCAGAAAAGTGCCAACGAGATTTCTGACCATATGGTGCAAAAAAGCATTGCCACGTATCTTGAAATACAACCAAGGCTGAGCTGAAATGATCTCAATTGAATACAGGGTTTTGATCGGGCTCTTAGCCTGACACTCAGAGGATCTGAAAGATGAAAAGTCATGCTCACCAATCAGACATTGCGCAGCTGCTTCCATCGCAGGAACATCAAACCATTTATCAGCGGGCATCATCAAATAACCAGCACGCGCAGCAGCCATCGGTGATCGACATGGTCCAGCGTGCATTGCATAAATATAAGTACGCTCGTAGGCAGAAAAACGTGCACTGAATTCTTCCGAGACTGGTTTAGCCCAGTTCACCACAATTGACTCTGGCAAAAAAGAATTAATCCCCCTTACCCATGACCAGTCTTCACGCTCTACATTGACATCAAAATGCACCACTTGGCCCAACGCGTGGACTCCCGTATCGGTTCTGCCCGCAGTGATGACTCGAACGAGTTCGTCCCTAGAGTTATCGCCGACAAATCGGGTAATAGCGGCCTCTAATTTATCTTGAACAGTATTAAGGCTGAGTTGTGACTGCCAACCAGAATAGGAGCTACCGTCGTATTGCAGGCCAAGGGCGATGCGCATGGCCAGGCCTTAGTGGCTGCGGTGCTGAAGCTCAGACAGCAAACTCTGAGCTTCAATCGTCATCGCAGGATCAACAGTGTTACTCAAAGCTAATACTTCAGCTAGTGACTTCTTAGCAGCAGAAAAATCTTCAATCGTGATGTAAGCACGCGCCAGATTTAACTTCACACGCAAAGTATCTGCCAACGCACTGTCTGAAATATTCGCACTACCAGGAGTTGATAAAGCGTTGGGAATGAGGGTTGTTACTGCAAGAGGCTTTGCTAGATCTAAATCAATTCCAGCAAACAAGGCTTTTGCTCTTTCGGGCATTGCAATAGCCGATACCTCTGTAGCCTTAGTATGCACATGAATGGGCTTTGAATAATCTTGCAGCTCTGAGCGGCGTGCATTGCGAGCCAAGAACCAGAGCAATAGCCCCGTAAAAGCGATCAATGCAATAGCAACCGCTGCTGGTGCAAAGTTACCTAAACCAAAGTTGGGCTCCGCAGGTTTTTGCTGTTGTGTTTTTTGCAATAGTCCTTGAAGATCAGCAATACGCTTTTCTAATTCCGCTACACGTGCACGTGTCTGCTCAAGCTGTTTTTCCTGAGCAACCAACTCCTCGGTATAGCGGCGCTGCTCAGCATTACCTTCAGTACTTGAGCCAATCTTGAGACGATCCGCTGGAGCGCTTTCTTGATTTACAGTCTTACCTTTAGCAAGCTCTAAACCCCCTGTCTTGGCTGTCTGGTCAGCATTTAGCTGCGCATAGGCATCTGCGACAAAATGATTTGCCTCAGCCGGGCTAATGGAGCGTAATAAGGCTTGACTGGGTTTGCTTAATTCAGCACCGGCAGCAAGTCGGTTAATACTGCCACTAGCAAAAGCATCTGGATTGGCTTTAAACAGAGCCACAATCGTTTGATCCAAGGTAGCACCATCCAATTGCGGCGTGATTTGTGCGGCGATCTCTGAAAGCGTTTGACCTGGCTTAACAGTAATTTTTTGTACATCCCCCAATAACAAGGTGAATGTTTTACTGATGCTGCCAGATGACCAGTTCAAATTCAGCAAAAGATCCAAGAACGGATCATCTGTCATTGGAACTGCTTCAACCGTCTCGACCAATATCATCAAGCGTTCTTGTTTATTGCGATAGACCATCGCTTGAGGATTTAAATCCAAAATCTTGCTGGAGATACCTAGACGAGAATACGCAGTCTTATTGGGTATGGCCACATTCAGACTACTGAGAACGCTTTGATCCTCTGGGGCTAGACGAATCGGAATTTCAACCCGAAGCGGCTCGCCTGGTCGGGATAATAGTTGCGGCGGACCCAATGTCAGCGCAGCAACTGCACAAGACCAACTTAGTAAAACTAAGCACAGCGCTTTTGTAAAACCCAGTTGGAGTAATCGAAACATTAAGCCTCGAGCAAAATACGCAACATGCGACGTAGTGGCTCAGCGGCGCCCCATAACAACTGATCGCCAACTGTGAAAGCACCTAGATACTCTGGGCCCATTGCCAACTTGTGCAAACGACCAATCGGCACAGTCAAAGTCCCGCTTACGGCTGCAGGCGATAAATCACGCTCAGTAGTCTCACGATCGTTTGGAACCACTTTTACCCATTGATTGTCATTGGCTAAAATGGCTTCGATTTCCTGAATGGGGATATCTTTCTTCAACTTAACGGTGAGGCCCTGTGAGTGACATCGCATAGCGCCAACACGCACACATAAACCATCCACTGGAATACTGCCAGGCGTGCGGAAGGCTGGACGACCAAGAATCTTATTAAATTCAGCGCCGCCCTTCCACTCTTCTTTGGTTTGCCCATTCTCAACAGGAACATCAATCCAAGGAATCAAGCTACCTGCTAAAGCGGTATTGCGAAAGTTTTTCTTCGGAAAATCTGCCGAACGCAAAGTTGCAGTCACTTTGCGATCAATATCCAAGATCCATGAAGAAGGATCAGCTAACTCGGTTGCGACGCTATCGCGCAAAGCACCCATCTGCAAAAGTAATTCACGCATGTTCTGTGCACCAGCACCAGATGCAGCCTGGTAAGTCATGGCGCTAATCCACTCAACCATGTCAGCTTTGACTAAGCCGCCCATCGCCATCATCATTAAGCTCACGGTACAGTTGCTACCAATCCAGTTCTTACCGCCAGCAGCTAATGCCTTGTCGATTACAGGGCGATTGACTGGGTCTAAAACCAAAACAGCATCATCTTTCATGCGCAATGCACTAGCGGCATCGATCCAATGACCGGTCCAGCCTGCTGCACGCAGTTTCGGGAACACATCATTGGTATAGTCGCCGCCTTGACAAGTCAAAATGATGTCGCAGCGTGCAAGTGCCTTGATGTCATTGGCATCTTGCAGGGTGTTTTCATTCTTAGTCACTTTTTGGCCATTCAGCAGAGGCACGGCGCCTCCTGCCTGGCTAGTGCTAAAAAATACCGGCTCAATCAGATCGAAATCTTTTTCAGCCAACATTCTTTCCATGAGAACACTACCGACCATACCGCGCCAGCCAACTAAGCCTACTAAGGGAATATTTGTATTTGCCATGATGATTGCTATTTAATAAATGGAATTCGGTTCAATAGATTAAGCGAGCGCCGCCACAACAGCGTTACCCATTTCCACAGTGGAGACTTTTTTCGTGCCTTCGGTATAAATATCGGCCGTACGAAAGCCTTGTGACAAGACTTTTTGTACTGCCGCTTCAATACGATCCGCTTGCTCAGGCATGCCCAAGGAGTAGCGCAGCATCATGGCAGCAGACAAAATCGTTGCCAAAGGATTAGCAATACCTTTGCCAGCAATATCCGGTGCAGAACCATGACTCGGCTCATACAGGCCCTTGTTATTTTTATCTAAAGACGCTGAAGGCAGCATACCAATAGAACCAGTCAACATCGCGGCCTCATCAGAAAGAATGTCACCAAAGAGGTTGCCAGTCACAACAACGTCAAACGCCTTGGGAGCCTTCACCAACTGCATCGCAGCGTTATCCACGTACATATGGGATAACTCTACATCCGGATAATCCTTGGCAACCCGAATCATGACTTCACGCCAGAGTTGGGATGTTTCCAAAACGTTGGCTTTATCAACACTACAAACTTTTTTGCCACGCTTGCGCGCTGCTTCAAAGGCAACACGACCAATACGCTCAACTTCCGGCTCGCTGTAATGCATCATGTCGTAGCCTTCGCGAGCACCTTTAAACAAAGGCAACTCTGAAGTCCGAATACCGCGTGGCTGACCAAAGTAAATATCGCCATTGAGTTCGCGAATAATCAAAATATCTAAGCCGCCAACAATCTCCGCTTTCAGGCTCGAGGCTGCAGTAAGTTCGTCATAGCAAATCGCTGGACGGAAATTAGCAAATAACTCTAAGTGCTTACGCAAACCTAAGATCGCCTGTTCTGGGCGAAGCTCACGCGCTAAGGTGTCGTACTTCCAGTCGCCAACGGCGCCAAATAAAATTGCATCCGCTTTTTTTGCCAACTCTAAAGTGGCTGGTGGCAATGGATGGCCAGAAATATCATAAGCAGCGCCACCAACGGGGGCTGATTCAAGATCAAATTTAGGGCCGAGCGCGTTTAATACCTTAACGGCTTCAGCAACGATTTCCGGGCCGATACCATCGCCCGGGAGGACTGCAATTTTCATGAAAGGCCTTTAACTCTATAAAACTACGGCAGTTGTGTCGCAAGCCAAGGCATTTTGAGGATGCGCTCAGCTTCATAAGCCTTGATTTTATCTGCATGTTGCAGGGTTAAGCCAATATCGTCCAAGCCGTTGAGTAGGCAGAACTTTCTAAAAGGAGCCACTTCAAAACTGTAGGCTGTGCCGTCAGGAGCAATGACTTGCTGGGCTGCAAGGTCAATAGTGAGCTGATAGCCACTAAAAGCCAAGGTTTCGTTAAACAGGTGGTCAACCTGCAATTCAGTCAAAACAATCGGTAAAAGACCATTTTTAAAGCAGTTATTGTAAAAAATATCTGCAAAACTGGGGGCAATCACTGCTCTAAAACCGTATTGGTCTAAGGCCCAAGGTGCATGTTCACGAGAGCTGCCACAACCAAAATTCTTGCGGCCCAACAAGATGCTGGCGCCTTTATAACGCGCTTGGTTCAAAACAAAATCGGGATTGATGGGTCGATTGCTGCAATCTTGGCCCGGTTCACCATGGTCAAGATAACGCCACTCATCAAATAAATTTTGGCCAAAGCCAGTCTTTTTGATGGACTTTAGAAACTGTTTAGGAATGATCGCGTCAGTATCAACGTTCTCCCGATTTAAGGGAGCAACCAATCCTTTGTATACCGTAAATTTTTCCATGATGATCTTTTGCTGAATTTTTTCTTGGCTTACTTAACAGGCGTCACCACAACATCTTTCCCTTTTGTTTGGGATTGATTGTTGGTTTGCGATGTATTGGAACCGCCCATTGCATTACCCATGGTCTGCATATCTTTGCCAACACCTTCCATCGTATTGGCACAGGCCGAGAGAATGATTCCAGCTACAGCAACTATCAGGAGTTTTTTAATCACGGTAAGCGAAGATAAATTCATCACTGTGCTTCCTTAAGAAATCTTACGAATGTCAACGAAGTGTCCCTCAATCGCTGCTGCAGCAGCCATCGCAGGGCTAACCAAATGCGTTCTACCACCATTGCCCTGTCGACCTTCAAAATTACGATTAGAAGTGGAAGCGCAACGCTCACCTGGCTCAAGACGATCGGCATTCATTGCCAGACACATAGAGCAACCCGGTTCACGCCATTCAAAACCAGCGGCCTTAAATACGCGATCCAAGCCTTCTCGTTCTGCTTGGGCTTTAACCAAACCTGAGCCTGGCACCACAATTGCCAATTTCACATGCGGAGACACTTTTTTACCTAGGCGATCAACAACCTTAGCTGCAGCGCGCATATCTTCAATGCGACTATTGGTGCAAGAGCCGATAAATACTTTATCAACAGCAATATGGCTGATCGGTGTATTGGGTACGAGATTCATGTACTCCAAAGCACGCTCCATGGCGGTTCGCTTATTGGCATCACGCTCTTTTTCAGGATCCGGTACGCGGTCGCTGATATCGAGAACCATTTCTGGTGAAGTGCCCCAGGTTACTTGGGGTGCAATCTCTTCTGCGCGTAACTCTACAACGGCATCAAACTTCGCATCAGCGTCAGAATGCAGAGTGCGCCAATATTGCATAGCGTGTCTCAGCGCTTCGCCTTTAGGTGCGTAAGGACGGCCTTGAATGTATTCAATCGTGGTTTCATCTACAGCAACTAGTCCGGCGCGCGCACCTGCTTCAATCGCCATATTGCAGACAGTCATACGACCTTCCATCGACAAGCTACGGATGGCTTCACCCGCAAATTCAATGGTGAAACCAGTACCGCCAGCAGTGCCAATCTTCCCGATCACTGCGAGAACAATATCTTTAGCAGTACTACCAGGTTGCAAACGACCATCAACGCGAACCAGCATATTTTTGCTCTTTTTCATGAGCAAAGTTTGAGTCGCTAATACGTGCTCCACCTCTGAAGTGCCAATACCAAATGCCAGTGCGCCAAATGCACCATGTGTGCTGGTATGTGAATCGCCACAGACTACAGTCATGCCTGGCAATGTAGCGCCCTGCTCTGGTCCAATCACGTGAACGATGCCTTGACGCACATCATTCATTTTGTATTGCGTGATACCGAAAGCATCACAGTTTTGATCCAGGGTGTCTACTTGAAGCTTGGAAATCGGGTCAGTGATCCCTTCAGAACGATCCGTTGTAGGGACGTTGTGATCAGAAACCGCTAGATTGGCGGAGATGCGCCATACCGGACGCCCTGCAAGATTCAGACCTTCAAAAGCTTGAGGGCTGGTGACTTCATGCAACAACTGACGATCAATATAGATCGTCGCTGTGCCATCATCTTCTGAGTAAACAACGTGGTCATCCCACAATTTGTCGTAAAGAGTACGGGACATAGAGTTCTTTATTTGCCTTATTTACGCACAGAAATGTTGGGAACTTTGCGTGAGGTCTCACCAACATACAGCTGACGAGGACGTCCAATCTTGTATTCAGGATCAGTAATCATCTCTTCCCACTGAGCAATCCAACCTACAGTTCTTGCCAAGGCAAAAATACAGGTAAACATTTCTGTTGGGATACCTAATGCGCGCTGAACAATACCTGAGTAGAAGTCAACGTTTGGATAGAGTTTACGGCTGACGAAATACTCATCTTCCAAAGCAATCTTTTCAAGAGTCATTGCCAACTTAAATAATGGATCATCTTGTAGACCGAGTTCTTCCAATACTTCATAGCAAGTCTCACGCATCAATTTGGCACGTGGATCAAAGTTCTTGTAAACACGATGGCCAAAGCCCATCAAGCGAACGCTTGAATTCTTATCTTTTACTTGTGCAATGAATTCATGAATCTTATCAACGCCGCCATTAGCCTGAATATCATTCAACATCTGCAAGCAAGCTTCATTTGCACCACCGTGAGCTGGACCCCAGAGGCAAGCGATACCAGCGGAAATAGCCGCAAATGGATTTGTACCCGAAGAGCCACATAAACGAACGGTTGAAGTAGAGGCGTTTTGTTCGTGATCAGCATGCAAAGTAAAGATGCGATCTAAAGCCCGTACCAACACTGGATTAACTTTGTACTCTTCACAGGGAGTAGCAAACATCATGCGCATGAAGTTAGCCGTGTATGACAAAGAGTTATCTGGATAGATAAACGGTTGTCCTACTGAATATTTATAGGCCATTGCCACCAATGTTGGCATCTTGGCGATTAAACGAATCTGAGCTACTTCGCGCGCTTTTTCATCGGTATAGTCAATTTCGTCATGGTAGAAAGCGGCCATGGCGCCAACCAAACCTGTCAATACAGACATTGGGTGTGCATCGCGACGGAAACCGCGCAAGAAGAATTGCATTTGTTCGTGAACCATGGTGTGGTGCATCACCAATTCTTCAAAGCCTTGTTTCTGCGCAGCGTTTGGCAACTCGCCGTTCAACAATAAGTAACAAACTTCCAAGAAGTCGCAGTTATTCGCTAAATCTTCAATCGGATAGCCGCGATAGAGCAACTCGCCCTTATCGCCATCGATATAGGTGATCTTGCTATTGCATGAGGCTGTAGACAAAAAACCGGAGTCATAAGTGAACTTGCCGGTTTGACCGTAGAGTTTACGAATGTCAATAACATCTGGACCAACCGTGCCTTTATAAATAGGCAGATCAATATCTGGTGTGCCGTCTGAGAACGACAATTTAGCCTTGATGTCTGATTCAATCATTTTCGATCCTCTACTCTTTCAAAAATATAAGTAATACACCTATTATTCATGCCACCTTGATGCGTGTGCACCAAAATGTTGATTTACTTTTCCTTCAACTTCAACATCAAGCATTTAAAAGCATCTGTGTCAGCAGACTCTTTAAGCGCCGCAACTGTATCTTTGCGCCCAATCAACAAATCCATTAAATCATTGTCTTCAAGCGCTAAAAGTTGGCCAAGCACTTTGCCGTCTTCTGCATTCAATTGATCACCATAGCGATCAAAAAAACGCCGCAGAATTAAATCATTCTCAAGCAATCCTCTGCGGGCATCACTCTTTAAACGATATAACTCTGCATTACTTAGGGTCATACTGCCCTACGTACCATCAATTCCTTGATCTTGCCAATTGCTTTGGTAGGGTTCAAATGCTTAGGACAGACGTCAACGCAGTTCATGATGGTATGGCAACGGAACAGGCGATATGGGTCTTCCAAATTATCTAAACGCTGAGCTGTTTCTTCATCACGACTATCTGCAATAAAGCGATAGGCCTGGAGTAAACCAGCTGGGCCAACAAACTTGTCAGGGTTCCACCAGAATGATGGGCATGAAGTTGAGCATGATGCGCACAAGATGCACTCATACAAACCATTTAACTCTTCACGCTCTTCAGGACTCTGAAGACGCTCTTTTTCTGGAGGTGGGTTGTCATTGACCAAGTATGGCTTGATGGACAAATATTGCTTGAAGAATAACGTCATGTCGACGATCAAATCACGCACGACTGGCAAGCCAGGCAATGGGCGCAAAGTAATCACTTTAGGCAAAGTCAACATATTGGTTAAACAAGCCAAACCGTTTTTGCCGTTAATGTTCATCGCATCAGAACCGCAGACACCTTCGCGGCATGAGCGGCGATAGGTAATGGACTCGTCTTGCTTTTTCAAAGAAATCAAGGCATCCAATAACATCCGCTCACCAGTGAGCTCTAACTCATAGCGTTCCATGCGTGGTGCTGCATCGACATCTGGGTCGTAACGGTAAATTTCAAATATACGAATATCACTCATTTTTAATTTCTCTTCGCTTAGAAAGTGCGGTCTTTAGGAGGGAAGGACTCAACCGTCAATGGTTTCAATTGAACTGGCTTATAAGCCAAGCGATTCGCCTCGCTATACCAAAGCGTATGCTTCATCCAATTGTCATCATCGCGATGCTGGTGGTCATCATGTGAGTGGGCGCCACGACTTTCTTTGCGAGCTGCCGCAGAAACCATGGTTGCATTAGCAGTCTCAACGAGGTTCGCAACTTCCAAAGCTTCAATACGAGCTGTATTGAAGATCTGAGATTTATCTTTGACCCACAAATGTTTAGCGCGCTCAGTGAGCTTAGCCATCTGACGAACGCCTTCATCCATCAATTCCTGATTGCGGAATACACCAGCGTATTTTTGCATCGTCTTGCGAATGTCATTTGCAACGTCTTGTGCGTATTCACCTGAAGTGGAGTTATCCAATTGAGCAACGCGCTCAAGAGTCTGCTCACCAGCATTAGCAGGTAATGGCTTGAATTCTTTATCCTTCAAATTCATGCCAACAATATGATTGCCAGCTGCACGACCAAATACCAAGAGGTCGAGTAATGAATTGGTACCCAAACGGTTGGCACCGTGGACGGATACACAAGAGCACTCGCCAATAGCGTACAAGCCATTAATCACTTCGTTATGAATACCATTGGCAGGGATAACTACTTGACCATTGATATTGGTAGGAATGCCGCCCATTTGGTAGTGAATGGTTGGCACAACTGGAATTGGCTCTTTAGTCACATCAACGTTTGCAAAGTTAATACCAATCTCATAGACAGATGGCAAACGCTTCATGATGGTCTCGGCACCGATGTGGGTCAAATCCAAAACCACATAGTCGCCGTTAGGACCGCAACCACGACCCTCTTTAATCTCTTGATCCATACAACGGGATACGAAATCACGTGGGGCTAAGTCTTTATAAGTTGGTGCATAACGTTCCATGAAACGTTCACCATCTTTATTACGCAAAATACCGCCCTCACCGCGACAGCCTTCTGTGAGCAATACACCCGCACCAGCTACGCCAGTTGGGTGGAATTGCCAGAACTCCATGTCTTCCAATGGAATGCCAGCACGTGCTGCCAGACCCATACCGTCACCAGTATTAATAAAGGCATTGGTTGAAGCATCCCAAATACGCCCTGCACCACCTGTTGCCAACATCACCACTTTGGCCTCCAGAATGTAGAGCTGTCCTGTTTCCATCTCCAGCGCTGTCACGCCGACTACGTCGCCAGCATCATCGCGGATGATGTCAAGCGCTAACCACTCAACAAAGAAATTGGTTTTAGCGCGCACGTTGCGCTGATACAAAGTGTGCAACATAGCATGACCGGTTCGGTCAGCTGCAGCACAAGCACGCTGAACTGGTTTCTCGCCATAATTTGCTGTGTGACCACCAAATGGGCGCTGATAAATAGTGCCGTCTGGGTTGCGGTCAAAAGGCATACCAAAGTGCTCTAACTCATAAACCACTTTTGGAGCTTCACGACACATGAACTCAATGACGTCTTGGTCACCTAACCAATCAGAGCCTTTGATAGTGTCATAGAAGTGATAGTGCCAATTGTCTTCGCTCATATTGCCCAAAGAGGCACCAATACCGCCCTGCGCTGCAACTGTGTGTGAACGTGTTGGGAAAACTTTTGTTAATACCGCAACGTTCAAGCCGGCTTCTGCTAATTGCAAAGAAGCGCGCATTCCTGAACCACCTGCGCCAACAATCACCGCATCAAAACGGCGGCGTGGCAATGCTTTTTTAATCGCGGTCATCTAATTACACTTTCCACAAAATTTGTACGGCGTATGCCGCACACGCTACAAGATACAAAACACTGAATACTTGAAGTGTTAAACGAATGCTGACTGGCTTGATGTAATCCATCCAGATGTCACGAATGCCGATCCAAGCGTGATAGAACAAGCTAATGAATGTCACCAGCGTTAACAGCTTCATGAATTGGTTGCTAAATAAGCCCGCCCAACCTTCATAGGTAGCGCTTCCCGTAATGCAATAGTCGACCAATAAAACAACTGTGAACACCACCATCACAATCGCAGTAATGCGTTGGATGATCCATTCTTTAAGGCCGTAATGCGCGCCTACAACTAAGCGCTTTGGTCCAATTTGATAAATAGGCATGAAATTTCCTTAATGAATGAACGCTTAGTACAAGCCGAATAATTTGAGGCCAACCACTGCAGTCAGGGCTACGCCAATGCAGAAAACAACAATTGCCGAACGATTCGCTTCATGCTTCTCTACGCCGATTTCTAAATCGAGCAAGAGATAACGAATGCCTGCGCAGAAATGGTGCAAGAAACACCAAATCAAGCCGAGACAAATGATTTTGACTAAAACGTTGCCAGTGATAGCTTGGAAATTTTGATAGCTCAACTCAGAAGCAAGACTCTGATCGAAGATATAGAGAATGAACGGCAGCATCAGAAATAAAACTGCACCACTGATGCGATGAAGGATGGAAACTTTGCCAGCCCAAGGGAGGCGGTACTTTACTAACTGGGCGAGGCCAATATTTCGGTAAACCGGTTTGGCGCTCTTTACTTCCTGATTTGCATCAACCATGTGTCATCTCAATCGTTAGTTGGAGGTTCTTTGCTACTTTGTTGTATCGCAACATATTCTATTGGAAACCTTAGGGCTAGTGTGGATTTTTTGGCTTTATAAGGGTCTAAATACTGGTTTTTACCGATATAGATCAATTCAATTTATTCACATAGTGCTGTTGTGAAGTGTCGTACCTTGCGTGCCGAATTTCTACTGGTTTATTCCCGTAGGTAAATGCAACACGATCCACCAACAGCAGCGCATGACCAAGTGGGAGCTCTAAATAGTTCGCCAACTCTTGATCAGCATTGATGGCCTTAATGTGTTCTTCTGCCCTGACCATATGGGTGCCATAGAGACTTTCGTAAAACGCATACATCGGGCCTGACCAGGCATTCAGTTTTTCTAGGGTCAAACCCTTAAATCGGGAAGCCGAGAGCCAAATCTCTTCAAAAACAATCGGTTTGCCGTTAAAACTCTGAATACGCTCAATACGGATGACAGGGTCGCCTGCCTTTAATTTAAGCAACTGCGCTATAGATGCTGTGGATTTCTGTTGAGTGCAAGCCAAAAAACGATTGACCAGATGAAATTTTTCGCCTGACTCTCGCTCTAGTCGCAAAAAACGATATTGCCAGTCATCACCTTGATGGGTGGCTACATAAGTGCCTTTACCTTGTCTACGCACCAAGAGGTTTTCGGCCGCCAGCTCATCAATGGCCTTACGAACCGTGCCTTGACTGACTAAATACCGGGCTGCTAGCTCCATTTCACTAGGGATAGAAGAGCCAGGAAGCCACTCTGCAGCTTGCAAACTAGCCAAAATCATCGCCTTAATCTGTTGATATAGAGGGCTAAATGAGGCTGACGGCAAAGAAGGAATCGACAAATTAACTCCAGAGCTAGTTCAAGTGGCTAAAATCAAGGTATTCACATGTCTTATATAAGACAGGATTCACAGTGTAAATGGAAAATCCACCCACTTGAATGGATAATAGAAAAGTTTTCATTAATTAACCTCAATCTGGAGTTATGAGTAATGGCAAAAGCCCCAATGCGTGTCGCCGTAACCGGTGCAGCCGGTCAAATCGGATATTCCCTACTATTCCGCATCGCCAATGGCGACCTCTTGGGCAAAGATCAGCCCGTGATTCTTCAGTTATTAGAGATTCCAGATGAAAAAGCTCAGAAAGCCTTAGCTGGCGTAATGATGGAATTGGACGACTGTGCATTTCCGCTGTTAGCTGGCATGAGCGCACATTCAGATCCAATGACAGCATTTAAAGACATTGATGTTGCCCTACTAGTTGGCGCACGCCCACGTGGCCCAGGCATGGAGCGCAAAGATTTGCTTTCTGCTAACGCACAAATCTTTACAGCACAAGGTAAAGCATTGAATGCCGTTGCTAAACGCACTGTCAAAGTATTGGTCGTTGGTAACCCAGCCAATACCAATGCTTACATCGCTATGAAATCTGCTCCAGATTTGCCAGCCAAGAACTTCACAGCAATGTTGCGCCTCGATCACAATCGTGCACTCTCACAATTGGCTAGCAAGTTGAACAAGCCTGTTGCTGATATTGAAAAGTTGGTTGTTTGGGGTAACCACAGCCCAACGATGTACCCTGACTATCGCTTTGCCACTATCGATGGCAAGTCTGTAAAAGACAGCATCAATGATGCGGCTTGGAATAAAGATACTTTCATCCCTACCGTTGGTAAGCGTGGCGCGGCCATCATCGAAGCGCGCGGACTTTCTTCTGCTGCCTCTGCGGCTAATGCTGCGATTGATCACGTGCATGATTGGGTGCTTGGCACCAACGGCAAATGGGTCACTATGGGTATTCCTTCTAAAGGCGAATACGGCATTCCGGCTGAAGTCATTTATGGCTATCCAGTAGTTTGCGAAAACGGCGAATACAAAATGGTTGAAGGTTTGGAAATTGATGAGTTCTCACGTGAGCGCATGAACCACACACTCAATGAACTTTTGGAAGAGCAAGAAGGCGTTAAACATTTACTCTCATAAAGAAGGCTACTTGATAATGAAACGCACACTCATCAGTATTGGTCTGATCTTGGCAGGTCTTGGTAGTGTTCACGCTGCCGAGGAAGTCACTAGTTGGAGCTGTCAAGAAAGTCGTCAGTTCAAGACCTCAGGTACAGCTGAAAAAATTCAGCTCACTTGGGAATCTAAGACCATTGAAATGAGTCGTGAAAACTCCCTGCCTGGTAGCTTGCGTTACAAGAACACGACAACTGGTCATGATCTTGTAGTGCTTGGAAACAAGGCAATGCTTTTCAATATCAAGACAGGTACACGCCTTGCCGATTTCTGCCAAACAGCGGAAATGAAGACGGGCAAATTACCCCACCTGTTTGCAGGTACTGAGCCTTTTGTTCAGCAGTAAATACAGTCTTACTTTGTAGAAAAGCCGAGAACTTCTCGGCTTTTTTATTTTCTGATGGCGCTAATGGGTTGTTATCGCATTAATGAAATAGCGGTTGCTGTGTGGGCGCATCATCTGGCATCTCGGCGTGTACTGCTTCGCCAGAGCGGTCAGGAAACAATGGTGCACCACAGTCATCACACAACTCAGGATCAAACAACATAGCATGTCGGAATACATCTTCCACACCAGCCTCATGTAAAGCATCGCAAATTCTTTTGATGGGGCTCTCATCGTCCGATACGTCATTGAGTGCATCGTTAGCAACGCTCTCCCGGTCATATAAAGGCCAAATCACACCGTAAACAATTTCGGGTGAACCTTTCATACTGAAAGAAATCCGATATTCATCCGCTTGCTCTTCGCCAAATGCACCAACCACACAAGATAGACCAGCAGGCAAGATACCCAAGGTAGTTTCTAGATAATTGACGGCTGCACGAATACTCAATGGACGTACATGCTTGTCTGCCAGACGACAATTCGTGAAATACGCTTCAGGCAATAGAAGCTCAAATTCACAGCCCGGTAGCAAGGAGCCCATAGGCTCCTGCATTGCGGTTTGCCAGCCAATCAAACTCACGCCACGCTCTTGTCTTGTTGGGGGCTCTGCCTGCCAACGAAATAGTGGCGTACCACTTGGCGCAGCCACAACGGCAATTACGAAACGGGGATCAGCCAAGACTGCAATCGTTTCAGACATATCGCGCAACTCTAGCTTCACTTCCCCGCCGCTAACAGCAGCGTTGGCCAAAGATTCAGTCAGTAAACGCGTCTGACAATGGGAATGAGGCATTTGATCAATACTATAGAGCCAAGGAATAATGGCTAAGCGGGTATCTGTTGACACGATCGAGGCCTGCAAGGCAGCTGCAGTTGATTCAATCACGCTCACCGGCAATGGGCCAGACGGAATCTGATAGCGCGTATGCGCAACGATTGGCATCGCTAACAAGAGAACATCCCACTGTTGATCTTCAATTTCGAGCGTTAAAGATTCAGCTAAGGTTTCGGCAATATCTGCCAACACCTCAAAGGCAACGGTATTGATTCGAAAAGTCTGATCTAGTGCCGCATCAATCACATTTTGATTTTGGCTTTTGAGTAAGCGCATGAGTCGCGTGTTTAAGCGCCCCTCCCAGAAACGGTCCTCAATCTGACTGCCTGAGGCAGCGAGTGAAATGGCATCGGCAACTAAACGTTCAACCTCAGGAGAGCTGCGCTGCGATGACTTAGTGCGATGAACGGCCATAACTATTTTTTCTCCGCACGACGAAAAACGGGTTTACTGGGTGTTGAATCTGCTGCGAAATATTTATACCCATCCAGATTAAAGCCTTTTAAGTCCGCTGGATCTGTAATGCGATTCTCGACAACATAGCGGGCCATCAAGCCACGGGCACGCTTTGCGTAAAAAGAGATGATTTTGTACTTGCCATCCTTAGCATCATGAAACACCGGAGAAATCACTTCGCAATCTAGATCCTTAGGCTGCAAAACCTTGAAGTACTCCTCAGAAGCGAGATTGAGCAATACGGGACGTTTTTGCTTATCTAAAATCTTTTGCAAAGACTTGGTTACCGTATCCCCCCAAAAGGCATATAAATCTTTTCCTTTGGGATTTTTAAAGCTGGTGCCCATCTCTAGGCGATAGGCTTGCATCAGATCTAAAGGCCGTAGAGCGCCATAGAGACCAGACAAAATCCGCATATGGTCCTGCGCAAAGTCCAAAGCCTTGGGATTGAGGGTCTTCACATCAAAGCCGTCATACACATCACCATCGAAGGCAAATATGGCGGGCTTGCTATTCTCTTCTGTAAATTTCTTGGACCAGTCGCGATAACGGCCCACATTCAAGGCAGCCAGTTGATCTGATAATCCCATCAGCTTTGCCACCGCTTGAGGAGATAACTTCTTGAGCTCGGCAATTAATTTGGCTGATTCTGAGGTGAAATCCGGCAAGGTAGTGGACTTCACCTTGACAGGGGTTTTGTAGTCGAGAGATTTAGCAGGAGAAAGTACGATCAGCATGGCACAATTTAGTAATGTATCCCACCATTCTAGCGATTCCTCAGGCTTATTGCCCTAAACCCGATTAATGACTCAAATGTCCTCCCTGAGCCCTATTTTCCCAAGTCGACTGCCAAAGGTAGGTACTACTGTTTTTACAGTGATGTCAGCATTAGCGGCCAAGCACAAGGCGATTAATTTAGGACAAGGTTTCCCTGATTTCCCATGTGATCGAGATTTGCTTGCGCAAGTAAACCAAGCGATGCTGGACGATCGTAATCAATATCCGCCAATGATAGGCATTCCAGAATTGCGAAATGGCATACGCGACAAGATTCAGCGCTTGTATGGGCATGAATATGATGCTGATTCAGAAATTACTATTACCGCGGGCGGTACTCAAGGCATTTTGACTGCCGTCATGTCTTGCGTCTCACCTGGTGACGAAGTGGTCATCATTGAGCCTGCTTATGATTCTTATAGACCCTCGATTGATTTGGCTGGCGGAAAAGTGATTGCAGTTTCATTAAAGGCTATTCGTGATGAACAGAATCAAGTTAGCTCATATGAAATTCCCTGGGATCAGTTAGAAAAAGTAATCAACTCCAAAACCCGCCTGATCATGATCAACACACCACACAATCCTACGGGAATGGTTTGGCAGCGGTCTGATTTGGATAAGCTAGCAGCACTAGTCAAACATACCAATGCCTTGATTCTGAGTGATGAAGTCTATGAACACATGGTGTACGACGGTGCGCTGCACGAGAGCATTGCCAGGCACCCAGAGCTTGTCAACAGGAGCTTCCTAATATCGAGCTTTGGCAAGACTTATCACGTTACCGGTTGGAAAGTTGGCTATGTAGCTGCACCAGTAGAGCTTATGAAAGAGTTTCGTAAGGTACATCAGTTCAATGTCTTCACAGTCAATACGCCAATGCAATACGGACTTGCCAAGTATTTGGAGCAATCACAGCACTACCTTAATCTTCCCAAGTTTTATCAAGTTAAACGTGATTTTTTTAAAGCAGGCTTAGAGAAAACTGGCTTTAAATTACTACCCACACCTGGTACGTATTTCCAATGTGTTGACTACAGCAAGATTGCATCACCACAAAGTAAATTGAACGAGGCTGATTTTTGCACTTGGCTCACCACTGAGATTGGAGTTGCCGCCATTCCCGTTTCCGCCTTTTATGAAACGCCGGTTGAGTCTGGCGTGGTTCGTTTTTGCTTTGCTAAAAAAGAGCAAACCCTCACTGATGCATTACAGCGTTTAGAGAAACTTTAGAAAGACAATCTGATGGCCATGAATAAGATCAAAAAAGATGTAATCGATGTATATAGCTGGCCAACACCCAATGGCCACAAAGTACACATCATGTTGGAAGAATGTGGTTATAAACTTGGTCGCGACTGGATTGCGCATCCGGTGGATATTGGCGCTGGAGACCAGTTCAAAACCGAGTTTCTAGAGATCAGCCCCAATAACAAGATTCCAGCGATAGTCGATCCAAAGGGTCCAGATGGCAAACCCATCAGCGTCTTTGAGTCTGGCGCCATCCTGCTCTATTTGGCAGGTAAAACCGGGAAGTTTCTTCCCAAAACAACCCGGGCAAAATATGAAGTCCTTCAGTGGCTCATGTTCCAAATGGGGGGATTGGGCCCCATGCTTGGGCAAAACCACCATTTCAGGCTCTACGCCCCTGAGAAAATCGAATACGCAGTCAACCGTTACACCAATGAAGCAAAGCGTTTGTATGGAGTGCTGGATACTCAATTAAAAGATAATGCTTATGTGGCGGGAAAAGAATATTCCATAGCGGATATGGCGATCTTTCCCTGGACCAGAAATTGGAAAAATCAAGGAATCGATATCAATGAATATCCGCACTTTAAGCGTTGGTTTGAAAAAGTTGGAGAGCGCCCTTCTGTCAAGCGTGGCGTTGAAGTATTAACTGCATTACGCAAGCCCTTGCATGACGATAAAGCAAGAGAGCAATTATTTGGTTCAACCCAGTATCAAAAAAGGAAATAACGTGAGCATTCAGTCTGTTGGCGTCATTGGCGCAGGAACTATGGGTAATGGCATTGCACAAGTATGTGCAGTTGCTGGTCTAAATGTCGTGATGGTCGATATTAACGATGCAGCGGTTGAGCGCGGCTTATCGCAAATTAGCAAAAGTCTCGATCGCCTCGTCAAAAAAGAAACCTTAACGCCTGAAGCCAAAGAAGCGGCGCTCAAAAAGATTAAAGGCAGCACCTCTTATGCCGATTTCAAAGGCTTGGGCTTAGTGATTGAAGCTGCGACAGAAAACCAAGCTATTAAAGAAAAGATTTTGAAGCAGGTCGATGAGATTGTTGATAAAGACACAATCATCGCCACAAACACCTCATCACTTTCGATTACCAAGCTTGCTGCACTCGATTCAAATCCTGCACGTTTTATTGGTATGCATTTCTTCAACCCACCTCCCTTGATGGCTTTGGTTGAAGTGATACGCGGTTTGCAAACCAGTGATGCCACTCATGCTGCCATTATTGAAATGGCCAAACGCGTTGGCAAGGAACCTATTACCGTTAAGAACTCCCCAGGGTTTGTCGTTAACCGTATTCTGCTGCCAATGATTAATGAGGCATTCTTTGTTTTATATGAAGGCTTAGCTAGTCCTGAGGATATCGATGCAGGCATGAAGTTGGGCTGCAATCAACCAATCGGTCCGCTAGCACTGGCAGATTTGATTGGCCTAGATACATGCCTAGCAGTAATGGAAGTGTATTTCGAAAACTTCAGCGATTCTAAATATCGCCCTTGTCCGCTGCTTCGTGAAATGGTTGCCGCCGGATACTTAGGCCGCAAGACTGGTCGCGGCGTTTATACCTACGATAAATAATCTTTCAACTAACCCTTACCTAGAAACTTTTTGTGAACCCTTTATCACCACTCATACGTAAATTAGCCTATGCCGGACTAATTCCATTTGTCGCATTAGCCCTCATGGTCCAGCTGGCGCCAACTCCTGTGAACTATCTGAGCGCAGAATCTTTGGCTGGCTATGGCGCCATCATCACATCATTTATGGGTGCAATCCATTGGGGAGCAAATTTACATACTCTAGGCAAACCTTTGAGTGGCGATCGTTGGGTAGATCGAAATGCATGGATCTGGGGTGTTATTCCAGCGCTGGTTTCTTGGGTTGCCTTGCATATCTATATCCCCGTGGGTTTACTCATTCTTGCAGCGACCTTAGTCATCCAACGCAATATCGATCAAAACACCTACTCGTACTATTTTGAGAGCGATGAAGCACGACAGGCGTTTATGACCATGCGCAAGCATCTGACCACCGTTGCTGTGGCTTGCTTGATTTGGGCGGCCATCGTTATTCTCTTTATACAGGCGTAATTCAGCTCAGTAATGTCCAGCCTGTTTGATAGCACACCACCGCCACCTCTAGCGGAGGCTTTGCGTCCAAAAACGATTGAAGAAATGATTGGTCAGACCCATTTATTGGCATCTGGCAAACCACTCAACTTAGCCTTTGGTTCAGGCCAGCCCCACTCTATGATTTTGTGGGGTCCTCCAGGCGTTGGCAAAACAACACTAGCCCGTTTGTCCGCCAAAGCTTTTGATCGAGATTTCATTGCCATCTCAGCGGTCTTGGCTGGCGTGAAAGAGATTCGTGAATCGATTGAGCAAGCCCAGCAAAACATGGCGCAATATGGCCGCCAAACAATTTTGTTTGTGGATGAGATCCACCGCTTCAATAAGAGCCAACAAGATGCTTTGCTACCGCATGTGGAATCTGGTCTCTTTACCTTTATCGGTGCTACTACTGAAAACCCTTCATTTGAAGTTAACTCAGCCCTGCTATCACGCGCACAGGTATACGTACTAAGGTCTCTAAGTTCTACAGAATTACGGCAGCTCTTTGACAGAGCACATCAGCATGCCATGCCCACCATTGAGTTTGATGCTGCTGCAATCGATAGCCTTATTACCAATGCGGATGGTGATGCTCGTCGCCTGTTGAACTTGGTTGAACAAATAAGCAATGCGCTTTCCGGTATAGGCGCCTCAATCACCAAGATTGATCAGGCATTCATTGACAATGCGTTAACGGTTCATGCAAGACGTTTTGATAAAGGCGGTGATCAGTTTTACGATCAGATTTCTGCGCTTCATAAATCCGTGCGGGGCTCCAATCCCGATGCAGCCCTGTATTGGTTTTGCAGAATGCTCGATGGCGGTGCTGACCCACGTTATTTAGCCCGACGCATTATTCGCATGGCTTGGGAAGATATTGGCCTGGCCGATCCCAGAGCGATTCAATTGGCAAACGATGCAGCTCAAACCTATGAGCGGCTGGGCTCCCCAGAGGGTGAGCTAGCACTTGGGCAGGCGGTAATCTATTTAGCGGTCGCATCGAAGAGCAATGCCAGTTATATGGCCTTCAATGCCGCCCGCGCATATGTTGCAAATGATCAAAGCAAGCCTGTTCCCAATCATTTGCGCAATGCACCGACTAAGCTGATGAAAGAGATGGGGCATGGAAAAGAATATCGCTATGCCCATGATGAAGCGCATGGCTATGCGGCCGGAGAAAGCTACCTGCCTGAAGGCATGAATGAGCCACATTGGTATCAACCGGTTGAGCGTGGACTAGAAACCCAGATCGCAGAGAAGATGGCTTTCTTAAGAAAACTAGATCTAGAGGCCAAGAAGAAATGAGTTCCAAACTAAAAGCCGTCTTTTATTACGACATCATCTCTCCTTTTTCTTACTTTTACGTCATGCAACGCCAACGTTTAGATCAATATTTAGATATCGTGCCAGTTCCCATTCTGTTGGGCGGACTATTACGCTCCACGAATAATCATGGGCCAGGCGAAATCGCTGCTAAAAGGCCCCACACCTATCAATACTGCATTTGGCTGGCTAGTAAATTAGGGTTGCCATTCAAGTTTCCCGCACACCATCCATTTTCAACTGTTGCTGCACAACGCTTACTAGTGCAGATTAATGCCGATTGGAAAACAGTTGAGCGCGCCTTTACATTTGTTTGGGTTGAAGGCAAAGATCCCAATTTGGCCTGGTCAGAATTTTGTCTCTATTTAGGCGTATCAGCAGATACCGCAATTCCTTCATCTCTAGAGGTTAAAGAAAAGCTCATCCTTAATACCAATCAGGCTCAGAGTGACGGCGCCTTTGGCGTTCCGAGTTTGGTTGTCAACGGGCAATGCTTCTGGGGTGTCGATACAATAGATTGGACTTTAGATTTTCTGAAGCATCCAAAGATGTTTGATGAATCAGCCTATCAGAGTGCTAAACACATGCCCAATGGCTTTTAACCACCCACTATTAGGACAACCATGAATAAAATAATCGCAGCCCTGTTGCTCACTATTGGCTGCTCCCTGAGCGCCCTGGCTTTAGCTGGCCCTAAAGTGGAATTCAAGACCAATATGGGTAACTTTGTCGTTGAGCTTGATTCTGAAAAAGCACCTAAGACAAGCGCTAATTTTCTGAACTATGTCAAAAGCGGTTTTTATAACGGCACTATTTTTCATCGCGTCATTGATGGATTCATGATTCAAGGTGGCGGCTTTACTCCGGATATGAATCAAAAGCCAACCAATGCACCGGTGGCTTCAGAAGCTCAAAATGGTTTGAAGAACCAGATCTATACCATTGCCATGGCTCGCACCTCTGATCCTGACTCTGCAACAGCCCAATTTTTTATTAACGTAAAAGATAATCAAGGTCTTGATTACCCGAACGCAATGGGCAATGGCTACACAGTATTCGGTAAGGTGATTTCTGGCTCACAAACCATTGATGCCATTCGCAAAGTACCGACCATAGTCGCGGGTCGCATGTCTGATGTACCAAGTAAAACTGTCATCATCGAGTCGGCGACTATTCTCAAATAATGAATCAACTCTAGGTAACCGAGGGTTAGCAATGATTTTGCTAGATGATTCGCAAAGTAGCTCAAGCAAACCCTCGAGTCGCCTTTATGAAGCTGCGTCTCACTCTTGGTGCATTTACCCAAGCAATACTGACGAACAGTCTTGGCAAGATATTAATCATTGCCTCACAGAAATCTCTAGCGCATTGAGTCGTGGAGAGTTTGTAGTAGCAGCCTTTGCATACGAACTTGGGAATCTCATTCACCACTTACCATCGAGAGCTTCAAAACACCCCCTCATTCAGGCATGGTCTTTTAACACTTATCAAGCGCTTTCAAAAGAGCAAGTGGATGATCTGATCACAAGTCGCTTAGTGGCACTCGATCCAGCAGATCGCATTGCTGGCGTATCGGATGCTCATGAATCTCTTACTGAAGAACGCTTTGCTACTGACATTGAGCGTATTCAAGAATATATCCGTTGCGGCGATACCTATCAGATCAATCACACCTATCGCATCCAAGGAAAATCCTATGGTTCACCACTGGCTCTGTATTCTCTGCTACGCAAACGTCAGCCCGGTCGCTTTGGCGCGCTGATTGAAAACAACCCGCAATTTATTCTTTCGCAATCACCTGAACTGTTTATTCAACGCCAGGGCAATCTGATTACAGCGATGCCAATGAAAGGCACTGCTAGTGCTTTAGACAGTTCAGCGAATCAGCTATCAGATGACCCAAAAAATCGCGCAGAAAACTTAATGATTGTCGATTTGCTGCGCAATGATCTAGGTCGTCTCGCCATTCCTGGATCAGTCAACACTCCAAAACTCTTTGAAGTTGCCAGACATGGCGATGTTTTACAAATGACCTCAACCGTTCAGGCTGAACTGAAGCCAGAAACCAGCTTGTCCGATATTTTGCAGGCCGTCTTTCCTTGTGGCTCAGTAACGGGTGCGCCTAAGAAACGCAGCATGCAAATTATTCAGGATTTAGAGCCAGAGAATCGCGGCTATTACTGTGGAGCATTAGGTTGGCTTGATCCCAATGGTGATTTTGCCTTAAGCGTTCCTATTCGGACTATTGAAATCCAACAAGATCCCGATACACATGCAACCACCCTCTCTCTTGGTGTTGGCGCAGGCATTACGATTGATTCGATACCCAAGCAAGAATGGCAGGAATGTCATATCAAATCTTCATTCTTAACTGATCTACCCAGCGGTGTTGGTTTATTTGAAACCATTCTCATTAAAAATGGCGCGCCTCAGTTACTCGACTCGCATCTAAATCGCATTAGCAGCTCCGCAGCATCGCTCGGAATTCCCTTTCAGAAATCCGACGCTAAGGAGCTGATTGCTGCAACTTGCATGACAGTCGACTCGGATGAAGCATGTCGCTTACGGCTTGATCTCGAAGTCAGCGGAAAATTATCTTGCATATTGGGATTGCTTGATCCGCTCCCAGCTAAAGTCAAAATCTTTTGGGCGAAGGATCTCTTAGAAAATCCAGCAGATGCCATTTTGCATCCCGGCAATGCGCTCTTACGCCATAAAAGTACGCACAGGAAGATGTATGACGATGCCTGGCAGGCGGCAGTGACTAAGGATGGCTTTGACGCACTCTTTACCAATGAGCAGGGCTTCGTAACGGAAGGTGGCAGATCTAGCATTTTTATCAAGCTTGATAATTCTGACGAATGGCTAACGCCACCCTTATCTGCTGGCGTTCTGCCAGGAGTGATGCGTGCCAGCATGCTTGCTAATCCTCAATGGAATATCCGTGAAGCCAACCTGACTATTGATGATGTAATAAATGCAAAAGAGATTATGCTAAGTAATGCTTTACGTGGTCCTATCTGTGCTTATTTTTAGAAAGTATTCATGAAGTTCTGCTCCAATTGCGCAGCACCCATTACGATCCGAGTTCCAGCTGACGATACTCGTGAACGTCATGTGTGTGACGCTTGCGGCAGTATTCATTATCAAAATCCTCGCAACGTCGTCGGCAGCATCCCCGTTTACGGAAATCAAGTATTACTCTGTCGTCGCGCCATTGAGCCTAGACTTGGCTATTGGACCCTCCCAGCCGGATTTATGGAGCTTGGTGAAAGCACTAGCGCTGGCGCTGTGAGAGAAACCCTTGAAGAAGCTGGCGCTCTCGTAGAGATTGGGCCTTTGTATTCACTACTGAATGTGCCGCATGCTGAACAAGTTCACCTTTTTTATCTCGCCGCCATGTCAACTCCCCATTTTTTGGCTGGTGAAGAAAGTCTCGAGGTAGCACTCTTTGATGAAAAAGATATCCCTTGGGCTGAGATTGCCTTTCCGACGGTGAAACAAACGCTGGAATGGTTTTTTGCAGATCGTGCTGCCGGTCTATTTGAGGGTTCAATCGAGCTCAATGTGCGTAGTCGCGATGTCTTGCGCGGCGAGAAGATTTAAGTTTCTAAGGCTATGGCTCAAATACGTTGGCTAGGTTTAGATGACGCCTTCCCCAACCCCTTTTATGAAGAAGATCCAGACCCTAGCGTCCCGGGCTTAATCGCCGTTAGTGAAAAAATTTATCCTGGACAATTATCAGCAGCTTATCAATTGGGCATTTTTCCTTGGTACTCAGATAATCAACCTGTACTGTGGTGGTCACCAGACCCAAGGATGGTGTTAAAGCCGCAGAACTTTAAGTGCAGTGACTCTTTAAAAAAATCCATACGCCATTTTTGCAACGATTCGCATTCACAGATTGTGGTGGATAGCGATTTTGGGGCTGTGGTGCGGGCTTGCGCTACCAGTAAACGCAAAGAACAAGATGGCACATGGATTACCCATGAAATCATGGAGGCTTATACACAGCTGCATGAACAAGGTCATGCACATAGCATTGCAGTAATAGAGCAAAACCAACTCATCGGCGGTCTGTACTGCGTTTCCTTTGGCGGGATGGTGTTTGGTGAATCGATGTTTAGCCGCCAAACCGATGCCTCTAAGCTAGCATTGGCTGCTCTGTGTGCGTGGTGCCAGCAGCATCAAGTAGCGATGATCGATTGTCAACAAGAGACCCAACACCTGAGTTCTCTGGGGGCTGCACCGATTTCCAGGGAAGCATTTTTGCGCCAAATGCAGATTTCATTAAATCAAACTAATATAGACATAACTTGGGATTTTGGAAAAGATATTCTGAATCATTGGCTATGACGCAACTCAAAGAACTCCCTCTCACCGCATTGCAGTTTTATGCCACTGCACCCTACCCTTGTAGTTATTTACCAGGTAAAACAGCGCGCTCCCAAGTTGCTACGCCCTCACACTTAATTCATGCTGATATTTACGGCGAACTCGTCAATGCAGGATTTCGTCGTAGTGGCTTGTATACCTATCGCCCATATTGTGATGAATGCCGAGCTTGCATTGCTACCAGAGTCTTGGTCAATCAATTTAATCCCACTCGTAGCCAACGTCGCGCGTTCAAAAAACACAGCAACCTAGAGGCGCACGTTTTAAAGCTCGGCTATCAGGAAGAGCATTACCAACTCTATCAGCGCTATCAAAATAGTCGTCATTCTGGTGGCGAGATGGATCAAGAGGATCAAGATCAGTACATGCAGTTTTTATTGCAAAGTCGCGTGAACTCCAGAATTGTGGAATTTAGAGATGGTGCCAATGATCAGCATCCGGGCCGACTTCGGATGGTCAGCATGATCGACATCCTGGAACAAGGTATTTCCTCGGTTTACACCTTCTTCGATACCGAAACCAGTGGGGCAAGTTACGGCAGCTACAGCATTCTTTGGCAGATACAGCAAGCCATAGACCTCAAGCTGCCCTATGTCTATCTTGGCTACTACATTGAAGATAGTGAAAAGATGTCTTACAAATCCAAGTATCAACCCATCGAAGGATTGATCAATGATCACTGGCAAGTCATCGCTGAGCCATAATATCTACCCATGATCGACAGTTATTCCTTTTTGCGCCCTTGGCTTTTTTGTCTAGACCCAGAGCGTGCGCATAACCTGACATTAAGCAATATGGATCGCGCCTATCGTTGGGGCCTACTTGAACGCTTTGTTACGCAACCAGCGCCAGATCCTCGTTCGATCTGCGGCATTACTTTTCCCAATCCCGTTGGTCTTGCTGCTGGATTGGATAAAGATGGCAAACATATTGATGCCCTAGGTGCATTGGGTTTTGGTTTTCTGGAAATTGGTACCGTGACACCTAGGCCGCAACCAGGCAATCCCAAACCCAGAATGTTCCGCCTGCCCGAGGCACAAGCGCTCATCAATCGTATGGGCTTTAATAATGATGGTGTGGATGCTTGCGTCGCACGTGTTCGGCGCTCTCGCTATTGGCAAAATGGTGGGGTAGTAGGCTTGAACATTGGTAAGAATGCCAGCACCCCTATTGAAGATGCTGCTAGTGACTATGTCTTGGCGATGAAAGCTGTATATGAAATCGCCTCTTACATTACCGTGAACATTTCATCACCAAATACCCAGAATCTCCGTGCCTTGCAGGGCGAAGAAATGCTCCGCTCATTACTCGGCAGTCTTGATGTTGCAAGGGAAGAACTGAGTGATCGTTTTGGTGTGCGCAAGCCCCTCTTCTTAAAAATTGCTCCAGATCTGGACGTAGCAGATATCAATTTAATTGCTGACCTCCTGTTGGAGTTTGGTCTTGATGCCATCATTGCTACTAACACCACGGTCTCTCGCACTGCAGTCGCTAACTTAGAACACGGCAACGAGGCGGGTGGATTATCTGGCGCCCCCGTCAGAGCCGCCTCGACCGAGGTGATTAAGACTTTAAAAGCTCGTCTTGGCAATGATTTACCGATTATTGGTGTTGGCGGGATCCTCTCTGGACAAGACGCACAAGAGAAGGTTTCTGCTGGGGCTAGTTTGGTACAGATCTATAGCGGTCTGATCTACAGAGGTCCAGACCTCGTTTCTGAGTGTATTAGCGCCCTGCGCAAATAAAGCCCCTTAGGCTTACTAGGGCTTCATGCCCCAAAATGGGATTTCATAATATGCAATCCTCGGCAGAATCGCTACAATTGCAGTTATGAATACAAGCAAAGTCCAAAGAGCTCAAAAAGTACCTGGGGAGGCTGGCAAAACAGCTATTCAGGTAGTTGAGCGCATGATGAATTTGCTAGATGCCCTTGCTGAACATGAAGAATCTGCCAGTCTGAAGATATTGGCCGAGCAAACAGGCCTACACCCCTCCACAGCCCACCGAATTTTGAATGATATGGTTGCCTGCCGCATGGTGGAGCGTGGCGATGGCGGGACTTATCGACTGGGCTTGCGCCTACTAGAACTGGGTAACTTGGTCAAAGCCAGACTCTCCGTTCGCGAAGCGGCTCAAGCACCAATGCGGGCACTGCATAAACTGACTGGTGAAACCGTCAATCTTTCTGTTCGCCAAGGCGATGAGATTGTGTATGTTGATCGCGCTTATAGCGAGCGTTCGGGCATGCAGGTGGTCAGAGCAATTGGTGGACGTGCACCCTTGCATCTCACCTCGGTTGGTAAACTCTTTTTAGCCAGTGACGATGCTAGCCAAGTTCGTGCTTATGTAACCCGTACAGGTTTATCTGGGCACACTAGAAATAGCATCACCGATTTATCTAAGCTAGAAGTTGAACTCAATCAAGTTCGACAATTAGGCAACGCTAAAGACAATGAAGAGTTGGAACTTGGTGTGAGTTGTCTGGCTGCTGGCATTTTGGATGACACCGGAAAATTGGTCGCAGGTCTCTCGCTGAGCGCACCAACCGATCGCATTCATGCGGACTGGTTACGCGCACTACAAGATACCGCTGTACAAATTTCTAAAGGCATGGGCTTTAAACCCAAATCGAGCGAACCCGGCAGCACTAAAGACTAAATTCCAATGCTGGGCATCGGAATGTGTTTTACATCAATCGACGTATTGGCCGAGGTTCACCTGAAGGCATGCGCTCATACCAATCACGCACTCTGACCGCATCTGCAAAGCGTGATTGCGTGCCAACAGAATCCAAAAACACCAGTAACAATGGTGTGTTGTTCACTCTAGCCTGCATCACTAAACATTTACCGGCAGCATTGATAAAGCCGGTTTTTTGCAAACCGATATTCATATCACCTGATCGCACCAAACGATTGGTGTTTAAGAATTTTTGTGGGCGCTTACCAATCACCATAGTTAAGTCTGGCCAGGTTGAAAACTCACGAATGGTTTTGTACTGATAGGCGGCGCCAAGCATGCGCGTTAGATCCTCAGCACTGGCGACGTTTTCACTCATCAGCCCGGTGGGGTCTGCAAAGTGTGAGTGGTCCATATTGAGCTCTTTGGCCTTGTGATTCATCGCCTCTACAAATGCTGAAATGCCACCTGGGTAATTTCTTCCCAAGGTATACGCAGCACGGTTTTCAGAGGACATTAAAGCCAGATGCAAGGCCTCTTCGCGAGTGAGTTCGGTGCCACCAGCAAGGCGAGATGTTCTGTAGATATGCACGTCATCCGCGTTAATGATCAAAGTCTCATCAAGCGGTAATTTAGAATCCAATACCACCATCGCTGTCATCAACTTAGTGATGGATGCAATGGGCAAGCTAACTGAAGGATTTTTCTCAAAATAGACTTCTTTGGTATCTTGATTCATCACAATGGCAACGCTAGATTTCAAACTCAATTCATCGTGCTGGCCACGCAAACCTAAGGCAGTAGCAAATGAGGGTCTAGCTTCAACCACGGGAGTTTCTGGGCGGGTTACGGTGATACGAACAGTTTTCGGTTTTTTAGGCGCCTTAACAACTACCTTAGTAGTCGCTTTTACAGGCTTAGTTGCCTTGTCTTTAGATGCTGGTTGAGCATAAATAGCAGTACTTGTCATCCACAGACAAGTGAAGATAAAGAGCCAAAATCGATTCAAATGCATCCCCAAACAACCTTCCAAAACTTTCGACATACGGAATGATAAATACTTTCGCGCGTTAAGTCGGAATTATTCGCCCCACTTTGACGAATTCAACCCCTTAGTGACCACTATTCGGCAATTGTTGCCACGGTATTCGATTGACGAGCGTTGACCAGCACTACGCCAGTCATCGTCAAAGCTAGGCCAGCAGCCATCATCAGATTAAATGGCTCATCGAACAAAAGCCAAGCCATCAGCGCAGTGGTTGGTGGCGTGAGATACAGCAGACTTGTCACCTTGGTAGCGGCACCTTTGCGAATCATCATGAACAGCAAACTGATCGATCCAATGGATAAAGGGAAAATCGCCCAAAGCAATGCCCCAATCACTGAAGCATTCCACACCATCACACCGGATTCAAAGAAATACATACAAGCAAAACAGAGAACAGCCGACACCCCAAACTGAATGGATGAGCCTGCACGTAGGTCAAACACTGGGCAGTACTTCTTCTGATATAGCGTTCCAAAGGTAATGGATAGCAATGCAGCAAACGCCAAGACGTAGCTTAAAACTGGGATATGGTTAAAGCTAATCTTCTCTAAAACGACCAATGCCACACCAGCAAAACCAAAGCCCAATCCTATCCATTGTTTTGGAGAGACTTTTTCTGAAACCCATGCGGCAAACCAAGCGGTAACGATAGGTTGAAGACCCACGATGATGGCAACCAACCCTGCAGTCATCCCCAACCGAACGGCAAACCAAACTCCGAGCAAATAACCAAACTGCAATAAGAGGCCAGCAACCGCAATATGGCGCATCTGTGACCGACTTGGCCAGGTAATTCTCCAGACGAGACTGAGCGCTGCCATGGCCATCAAAACCCCTGCAAAACGCCAAAAAAGGAAGGTGGCTGGCTCCACATAAGGCATCGCCATTCGTGCAATCACGAAACCAGTGCTCCAAATGAGGACAAATATTGGACCAATGAAGGTTTCGAGTTTAAATTTCATAAGTAACTTATTGAATATATTAGATTTTTTATATAAGATCTTATTTTAGGCTGTTTTAAAGTGGATATTCAAAAAGCAAAGCCTCATAGTGGGAAACAAGTGAGTCCAATTGAAAGGGATGGAAATGAACTTAACACCAGAACAGATTGCAGCAGCACAAAAAGCAAATCTAGAAACCTTGAGCGGACTCACAAATCAAGCGCTCCAAAGTATTGAAAAATTAATAGAGCTCAATATGCACATCGCCAAGCAAAGTCTTGGTGACAGCATGAACAATGCAAAAAAAGCTTTGGAAATAAAAGATATTCAGCAGCTTCTCGCCCATCAAGCTGAAACTGTTCAGCCTATGGCAGAAAAGATCATGGCGTATAGCCGTCATCTCTACGAGTTGGCCCATGAAACGCAAGCGAGCTTTACGAAGTCAGCAGAAAAAGAATTTCAAGCGGGTCAGAGGAAAATTAACGCATTGGTTGAAGACTGGACTAAGAATGCCCCAGTTGGCTCTGATGCTGCTGTTCAAGCAATGAAGCAAGCCATTGCCTCAGCAAGCAACGTATTTGAAACTAGCCAAAAAGCTGTGAAGCATGCTGTTGAAGTTGCGCAAAGCAACCTGACGAATGCCACCGACACAGTCATGAAGGCTACTAAGAAAAAGTAATCTGGTTTAGGGTTTACCTATTAAAAAGCCCCGACTGATCGGGGCTTTTTAATTTCTAGCAACTAGCTTAAGACTTCTTTTTGACTGGTGGTAAATCAGTACAGTGGCCGTGCGCTGCTTCAGCTGCAAGACCTACTGACTCGCCGAGCGTTGGATGCGGATGAATCGTTTTACCGATATCCACTGCATCTGCACCCATTTCAATTGCTAAGCAAACCTCGCCAATCAGATCACCCGCATGAGTGCCCACGATGCCGCCGCCAATAATGCGATGTGTGCTGGCATCAAACAGGAGTTTAGTGAAACCTTCATCACGTCCATTAGCGATAGCACGTCCACTAGCAGCCCATGGGAACAAACCTTTTTCATAGGCAATCCCTTGTGCCTTACATTGCTCTTCAGTTAAACCAGCCCAAGCTACCTCTGGGTCAGTGTAAGCAACAGAAGGAATTTGCTTGGCGTCAAAATAAGACTTTTGACCAGCGGCCGCTTCTGCTGCGACGTGCCCTTCATGAACCGCTTTATGAGCCAACATCGGTTGACCAACAAGATCGCCAATCGCAAAGATATTGGGAACGTTGGTCCGCATCTGTTTATCTACTGGAATAAATCCACGCTCGTCTACTTGCACGCCTGCAGCCGCTGCATCGATCTTCTTACCGTTAGGCGTGCGCCCTACCGCTACTAAAACTAAATCGTAGGTCTGTGGTTCAGTTGGAGCATTCTCGCCCTCAAAGCTCACCTGAATACCATCAGGCTTGACTTCGGCTTTAGATGCACGAGTCTTGAGCATCACTTTTTCAAAACGTCCGGCATTGAATTTTTCCCAGACCTTTTCCAAGTCACGATCTGCGCCGGCCATGAGACCATCTAACATCTCGGCTATATCAATGCGTGAGCCAAGCGTGCTGTAAACGGTGGCCATCTCTAAACCAATAATGCCGCCGCCAATGACTAGCATGCGCTTTGGAATACTCGTTAACTTCAGAGCGCCAGTGCTATCCACAATCCGCGGATCTTCTGGCAAGAATGGCAATTTCACGGGCTGACTGCCGGCGGCAATAATCGCCTTCTGAAAACGAATCACTTCTTTGGAACCCGTGAGATCTTGTCCATCACCGCTAGTGAGTTGAACTTCAACGTGGTTAGCATCTAAAAAATGTCCTAGGCCACGCACGACTTTGACCTTGCGAGCCTTAGCCATACCAGCTAAGCCACCAGTTAACTTGGCAATGACAGATTCTTTGTAGCCACGCAGTTGATCGATTTCAATTTTGGGTGCACCAAAGGTGATGCCATGCTTGGCCATTGTCTTGACCTCGTCCATGACAGATGTGGTGTGCAACAAGGCTTTTGATGGAATACAGCCAACGTTTAAGCAAACACCGCCCAAAGTGGCATAGCGTTCCACCAGTACTGTGTTCATACCCAAGTCAGCGCTGCGAAAGGCTGCGCTATAACCACCAGGGCCAGCGCCTAGAACTAACATCTCGCATTCGTGATCTACCTTACCGGAGTATTGACCGGCGACTGGAGTGGGAAGCGTCGCAGGAGCAAGTGCAGCTACTGCAACTGGAGCTGGAGTCGGAACCGCAGAAGCGGCAGGCTTTGGATCTGCCGTTGCGCCACTCACTTTAATCTCGGCAATAACGCTGCCTTTGGTAACCTTGTCACCGATCTTTACAGAAATAGCAGTCACTGTTCCAGCTGCATCAGCAGGAACTTCCATGGTGGCTTTATCAGATTCAAGAACCAATAAAGGCTGCTCCTTTTCAATGACATCGCCAACTTTAATCAGCACCTCAATCACAGGCACATCTGCGTAATCACCAATATCTGGTACAAGGATCATCTGTTTTGACATAGATCCCCCTTACAGAATTGCGCGACGGAAGTCGGACAAGAGTTGCGCAACATGGACATTAAAGCGAGTAGCAAGCGCACCATCAATCACACGGTGATCAGCAGTTAACGACAATGGGCAGATCAAGCGTGGCACGAATTGCTTGCCATCCCAAACCGGCTTCATAGCAGCTTTGCTAACACCTAAGATGGCTACCTCTGGAGCATTCACGATCGGCGAGAAGTAAGTACCACCAATGCCACCCAATGAAGAAATGGTGAAGCTTGCACCTTGCATTTGATCAGGCTTAAGTTTGCCTTCACGTGCCAGCGCAGCTAAGTCAGAAGTTTCTTTGACAATTTCAAAGATGCCTTTTTTGTCGACATCCTTAATGACCGGAACAACCAAACCAGTTGGCGTGTCGGCAGCAAAGCCAATATTGAAATATTTCTTGATCACCAAGTCATCGCCATCGAGCGAGCTATTGAACTCAGGATATTTTTTCAGTGCTGCAACGGCGGCCTTCATGATGAACGCCAACATTGTGATCTTGACACCCCTCTTCTCATTCTCTTTATTGGTGAGAACACGGAAAGCTTCTAAATCAGTAATATCTGCATCTTCGTGATACGTCACCGCCGGAATCATGACCCAGTTGCGACCCAAATTGGCAGCAGTCAGTTTCTTAATCCGATTGAGTGGTTGACGCTCGATCTCACCAAACTTAGCAAAATCCACTTTTGGCCAAGGAATTAAATTCAAGCCGCCTAAGCTTCCGCCAGATGCAGCGCCAGCATTACCGCCACCACTCATCGCAGCTTTTACATATGCCTGAACGTCATCTTGAGTAATCCGGCCTTTTGGACCAGTTCCCTTGACTTGAGAAACTGTCACACCAAGTTCGCGCGCAAACTTGCGTACGGATGGACTTGCATGACTAACGTTGTCATCTACTGGAGGAGGTGTATTGCTTACTGGTGGTGGAGGTGGAGCCAATTTAATCGGAGGCTCTACAGCAGGGGCTTTGGCTTGAGGCACGGCAGCGGCTACTGGAGCTGGGGCTGCCGCAGGAGCAGCAGTAGATGAAGCACCCTCTTCCAGCATGATCACTACCGAACCTTCGGAAAGTGAATCACCAATCTTGACCTTTACTTCTTTAACCACACCGGAGTGACTCGAAGGCACATCCATCGTCGCTTTGTCAGACTCCAACACGACGATAGACTGTTCTTTTTCAACGGTATCACCAACCTTAACCAAGACTTCGATCACAGGCACATCTTTGTAATCCCCAATATCGGGGACTTTAATTTCTATTATTTGGCTCATGTTCAGTCTCTTATTAAACCGTCATTGGGTTAGGTTTAGCTGTATCGATGCCGTATTTCTTGATGGCTTCAGCTAGCTTTTGACGATCAAACTGTCCAGCGTCAGCTAAAGATCTCAAGGCAGTCAACACCACCCAGCGACGATCTACTTCAAAGAAGTCGCGCAATTTCTCGCGAGTATCAGAGCGACCAAAACCATCCGTTCCTAGAACTTCATAACGACGACCCATGTGCTGAATAGCTGGACGAATTTGTTCTGCAAATAAACGAACATAGTCGGTGGCGGCAATCACAGGACCCGTTGTGTCCTTCAAGCATTTTTCTACATGCGACAAGACAGGTGCTGCAGCAGGATTGAGAAGATTGCTGCGATGAACAGCTGTCCAATCACGGCCTAGCTCTGTAAAGCTTGGGCAGCCCCACAGATCAGAGGCAACGCCCCAATCTTGATGCAACATCTGTGCTGCTTCAATGACTTCACGGAAGATCGTTCCAGAACCGAGCAATTGCACACGCAGCTTGGCATTGGCATCCCCTACTGATGTCAACTTGTACATCCCTTTAATAATGTCCTGTTCAGCGCCCTTCGGCATGGCTGGATGGGCATAGTTCTCATTCATCAAGGTGATGTAGTAATAAACGTCTTCTTGAACTTCTAGCATGCGACGCATGCCGTCCTGAATCACTACCGCTACTTCAAACGAGAAGGTTGGGTCATAGCTGATGCAGTTTGGAACGGCTGCGCTCCATACTTGGCTATGGCCGTCTTCATGTTGCAAGCCTTCACCGTTCAGAGTGGTTCTACCTGCAGTACCGCCAAGCAAGAAACCACGACTACGCATATCGCCAGCAGCCCATGCTAAATCGCCGATGCGTTGGAATCCGAACATGGAGTAGAAGATATAGAAAGGCAACATGGGAACGCCATGCGTAGAGTAAGCAGTAGCTGCAGCGATCCAATCGCACATACCACCAGCTTCATTAATGCCCTCTTGCAGAATCTGACCGTGCTTATCCTCTTTGTAGAACATCAGTTGATCATGATCTTCTGGGGTGTAAAGCTGGCCGAGTTGATTCCAAATGCCCAGTTGGCGGAACATACCTTCCATACCAAAGGTACGGGATTCATCTGGAACAATCGGAACGACTCTCTTACCTAGGACTTTGTCACGCAAGATGGTATTGAGCATACGCACAAATGCCATCGTCGTAGAAATCTCACGCCCATCTGTGGTTGCCTCTAGCATTGGAGCAAACACTTCCAAAGCAGGAACCGGCAGACTCTCAGCCTTGGTGCGACGCTGCGGTAAATAACCGCCCAACTCTTGACGGCGTGCCTTCATGTAATCAAGCTCAGTGCTGCCATCAGCAAATTTCACTAATGGCATTTCTTCTAACTGATCATCTTTTACGGGGATTTCGAAACGATCGCGGAAGCGACGTACGTCATCGGCATTCATTTTTTTGGCTTGGTGAGCAATATTCATCGCCTCACCAGAACCACCCATACCGTAACCTTTAATAGTGTGAGCCAAAATAACCGTAGGCTGATCTTGATGGTTTACGGCTGAGTGGAAAGCGGCATAGACTTTATGGGGATCATGACCACCACGGTTGAGCGCCCAAATCTCGTCATCACTCCAGTCATTTACCAATGCTTTCAGTTCTGGAGTATTAAATACGATCTCACGAACATAAGCGCCGTTCTTAGCCTTCATTGTTTGGTATTGACCATCAACGATTTCGCCAAGACGCTGCATCAAAATGCCCTTCTTGTCACGAGCAAACAAAGCATCCCACTGACCACCCCAAACTACTTTGATCACATTCCAACCAGCGCCACGGAACTCACCTTCAAGCTCTTGAATGATTTTTCCGTTGCCCCGTACAGGACCATCTAAGCGTTGCAAGTTGCAGTTAATAACAAAAATGAGGTTATCGAGTTTTTCACGGCCAGCCATACCAATGGCGCCCAATGATTCAGGCTCATCTGTTTCGCCGTCACCCAAGAAGGCCCATACTTTGCGACCTTCTGCTTTGATAAAGCCGCGGTCTTGCATGTAGCGCATGAAACGGGCCTGATAAATTGCCATGATGGGGCCCAAGCCCATTGATACGGTTGGGAACTGCCAAAAATCTGGCATCAACCATGGGTGCGGATAACTGGAGATTCCCTTGCCGCCAACTTCTTGACGGAAATTATTCAACTGCTCTTCGGCCAAGCGTCCCAACATGTACGCACGAGCGTATACACCTGGAGCGGAGTGTCCTTGAACAAAAATGAGATCGCCACCATGTTCAGGCGATGGTGCATGCCAGAAATGGTTAAAGCCAACGTCATACAAAGTTGCTGCAGACTGGAAAGAAGAAATGTGGCCACCGACGTTGGTATCTTTATTGGCACGCAAGACCATGGCCATTGCGTTCCAACGAGTGTAAGAGCGAATCCGATGCTCAACGTTTTGATCACCTGGTAAGCGCGCTTGCTGCTCTACAGGGATGGTATTGATATAAGGTGTCTCAGCATGAAATGGCTGATTGACACCATTCACACGAGCATGAGAAATTTGTTGATCTATTAAATAGGCCGCTCTTTCTGGTCCTTCAGCCTTGATAACACCATCAAGGGCTTGTAACCATTCTTGAGTCTCAGCAGGATCAGCATCCTGAGCGCTTGTCTTACCTAAAATTTGTTCTGGAACCGCTGCCATAACCTGCCTCCATGTGGAATACTGTTTTAACTGTTCACTGTATAGGCAACATTCTAAAAAGGTATATGGGTGTAAACAAGGAATTTTTCACATAATGATAGTATTTCTCATAATGTGGTAATTTATTGCAATGCATCTAAATCATTGAAAAACATAGAAATTTAGCTCTAATAGGGCAAAATAGCGAAATTCCATGAAATTCAAGCGTTTTTCGATCTGGCTACTCAGCCCAAGCAAATGGCTCCGCAAAATACGGGGGTTTAGGCTTGTTTACACCCCACTGCTAGCAATTGTGATCTTTACGGCGGTGATGGGAGTTATTTTGGGGACACTCCAACTCCAGGAAAAAACCCAACAAGAATCCTCTTTATTTAGAGAGCTCTCATTTGCAAAGCAGCGTATTCAACTGCGCTTTTTGAATAACACCGAGTTGCTCATTTCCATTGGTAGAGATTTAGCTGCCAGTACGGATCAGGCAAAGTTACGTGCAAGCGCACTAGATCAAGCTGAAAATTTAGTACTCGGAAATCATGAAATTTCACAAATCATCTGGCTCAATGAGAATAATGCGCGCCAATGGGCGATGCCACAATCAGGCGGTCAACCCGATTGGTATCAAAAAACTGAGGGTGGCCCGCTCATCCATGAGGCACTTAGAAAAACAATTGAATTAAGTAAGCTGGCTAATCGCCCTGCATTCAGTCAATTCATCACACTCAATCTTACTAGTGATGAGCCATTAGCAAAAGAAAGAAGAACTGTTTTCTGGCAGGTGGTGCCAACTAGAAATGGTGGTGAGATTACTGGGGTACTGGCCGCACTCTATACAGCGCAAGGTGTACTAGATGTCATCCCCGGCGAACTCAAAAGTCAATATCGCTTCACACTACTAACTGATAACGAGAAGATGTTGGCGATTTCTTCGGATCGAGATACCCCCAAGCGTTCATTTAGCAATCAAACTAGCTTGGATATCGGCGTATTGAGCCCCAATCTCGTGTTGCGTATTGATACTTTCCCGCCACCAACAAACCTCACATTCAGAATGCTGATTGGGGTTGTACTAGGTTTAAGCGCATTTGTGATTTGGAGTTTGTGGTCAGTTCTAAAACAAATGCAAGTGCGCCAAGAAGCAGAAGCCAATCTTCGAACTGAAACCAACTTTCGAAGCGCGATGGAGAATTCGACTCCAGTAGGTATACGAGCGCACGATATGGAAAAAAGAATTACCTACGTGAATCGTGCTTTTTGCGAGATGACGGGTTGGTCAGCAAAAGAGCTGATTGGGCTTAAGCCCCCTTTCCCCTTCTGGCCTGAAGGCAGAAAAGATGAGTTAACCGATAAAATGAATCGCGCTCTAGACCTCAAGACCGCTTCAAGCATGAAGGGTGGAATAGAGGGAGGAGTCTTGCGTCGTGATAGATCACAAATTCAGACGCGGACCTTCATTGCGCCGCTCATTAATGAAAAAGGCAGTCAAACCGGATGGGTGACATCCTTAATTGATATCTCTGAGCCTAGGAAGATTCGTGAAGAATTGGCTGCTTCTCAAGAACGTTTTGTTACCGTGCTGGAAGGACTTGATGCCTCTGTTTCTGTGATCTCGATTGAAACTGGCGAACTACTTTTTGCAAATCGTTTCTATCGTGAACGCTTTGGCGATAACCCAAAAGGACATCTCGATTTAGCTGGCGGCGAAATAGCGCATAGCACCATGCAGATGATTGCGGAAGAGTTACAAGATGGCAATCCTGGAATTCCGCCCTCATCACTCTATCAAGAGTCAGAATCGGAAGATGTCCAGCTTACGGAAAACGGCATCAAGTGGTATGAGGTTCGGCGTCGCTTCATTCCTTGGGTGGATGGCCATTTAGCACAACTCTTAATTGCAACCGATATCACACTTCGTAAAGCATCTGATGATCTTAGTCGTCAGCAAGAAGAGCGCATGCAATTCACGAGTCGTTTGACAACGATGGGTGAGATGGCCTCATCACTCGCGCATGAATTAAATCAACCCCTTTCAGCAATCTCTAATTACTGCATGGGTGTTGCTAAACGTCTGAAGGCGCAAGCTGATCCTGAAATTAGTAAAGAAATATTGCCAGCACTTGAGAAAGCAGCAGAGCAAGCAGTTCGTGCGGGTACTATCATTCAACGCATTCGGGGCTTTGTAAAACGCAGTGAGCCTGTTCGTAAATCATGCTCTATTGGCGACATCATTAATGATGCAGTTGGTCTAGTAGAAATTGAAGCCCACCGACATCGCTTAAATATCACCTCCCATGTGGACGAAAATCTTCCCAACGTAGACCTTGATCCTGTCTTGATTCTGCAAGTCTTGGTCAACCTCCTCAAAAACTCTTTAGATAGCCTGCGCGATGTTTACCCCCTATCCTCCCGGTGGTCGGCCCCGCCGGTCAAAATATCAGCCGATCTAGAAACCAGCACCTTCCCAGCCATGCTCCGGATCCAGGTAACCGATGCTGGCGCTGGGATTGCAGAATCCGTCACCCAGCGGATGTTTGAGCCCTTTTTCAGCACCAAGGCTGATGGCATGGGAATGGGCCTGAATATTTGCCGCTCGATCATTGAATCCCACCATGGTCGGCTTTGGGCCAAAAATCACATGGATCCAGAACATACCAAGTTGGTTGGCTGCACCTTTACAATATTGATACCCCTAGAATCACCCGATTCCAAGGCAGCTGTTTAACTACCGTTTTAAGGCTTACGCGCGAGATCCCATATGAATATCAGCACAGCGACAAAACCAAACCAAGCCGAAGTAGTCTACGTTGTAGATGACGATGAAGCTGTGAGAGATTCCCTTACATGGCTGTTAGAGAGCAATGGCTATGTCGTTCGCTGTCACGCTAGTGCGGAACGCTTCCTCCAATCATTACAAAGTACTGATAAGTCCACCATCTCCTGCGCAATTTTGGATGTGCGTATGCCAGGAATGTCCGGCCTAGAGCTTCAAGAGCGTTTGCTCAGTGAACATGTACCAATGCCAGTTGCCTTCATCACCGGTCATGGTGATGTCTCTATGGCGGTATCCACCATGAAACGTGGTGCAGTAGATTTTATTGAAAAGCCATTTAAAGAAAATGACTTGTGTGGCTTAGTGGATCGCATGCTTGCAAAAGCCCGTATTGATTATTCACAAGCAAGTCAACGCAAGATTACCCAAAGTCTATTAAGCAAGCTCACTGGACGTGAGCGCCAGGTCCTTGAAAGAATTGTTGCTGGACGCTTAAACAAACAAATCGCCGATGATCTCGGTATCTCCATTAAAACGGTTGAAGCGCATCGCGCCAACATCATGGAGAAACTGAATGTCAATACGGTCGCTGACTTGCTCCGCTTAGCGCTATCTGACCCTCAACCCAACTAAGCACTTGTCTACAGTTATGCCTGCGCAACTCCTTGACGGTAACCTCCTCTCTAAGAAACTTCGAGCAGAGATTGCGGCTCGCGGAGCTATTGTTACCGCAAAAGGCGTCAGACCTGGTCTTGCCGTCATTGTGGTTGGCGATAACCCTGCTAGTCAGGTATATGTTCGCAACAAAGTAAAGGCCTGTGAAGATGTAGGCTTTCATTCTGTTTTAGAACGCTATGCAGTCGAGTTAGGCGAAGAAGAATTGCTCGCTCGCATTGCAACACTGAATGCTGATCCCGCTATTCATGGCATCTTGGTCCAGTTGCCACTGCCAGAACATATTGCTTCTGAGCGCGTACTCGAAGCCATTGCCCCTGAAAAAGATGTTGATGGTTTTCACGTTGCCAATGCTGGCGCCTTGATGGTTGGCCATCCAGAATTCAAACCATGCACCCCTTACGGCTGTATGAAGATGCTTGAAAGCATTGATTACCCAATACGTGGTGCTCGCGCGGTGATTGTTGGCGCTTCCAATATTGTTGGTAAACCCATGGCGATGTTGTTATTGCAGGCTGGTGCAACAGTTACCATTTGCAATAGCAAAACCCGTGACTTAGCGCACCACACTAAAGATGCAGATATTTTGGTAGTCGCTACCGGTAAACCCAGGATGATTAGTGGCGACATGATCAAAACTGGCGCCGTTGTCATTGATGTGGGCATCAATCGCCTGCCTGATGGGAAGCTATGTGGCGATGTGGATTTTGATACAGCTAAATATATCGCCGGTTGGATTACGCCAGTTCCTGGTGGCGTCGGTCCGATGACCATCACCATGCTCCTCATGAACACCCTCGAGGCAGCTGAAAAAGCAGCAAAAAAGTAGCTCAGCGCTAAGGGTCATTTAGCAAGATTGGCTGCATTACAGTAAGCTAGAGGGATGACTATTTCTACTCCATCCCACCTGCTTCAAAATCCACTGATTACATTTGGCCGCGGCATTCCTGCTTATGCCGAAGTAAAGCCTGAGCATATTGATTCGGCAATTTCCTATTTATTGAAAGCAGCAGAAGCGGCAGTTGATAAAGCCACTGATGTCAATACCCCTTGCACTTGGGATGCCTTAGCTGAACCGCTGGAGGATGCCACAGAATCCTTAGGTAGATCATGGAGCGTCATCTCCCATTTAAATAGTGTGGCGGATACACCGGAGTTACGAGCTGCCTATGGCGAGATGCTGCCGCAGGTCACAGCATTCTTTTCCAGTTTGAGCCAGAACTTAGCGCTCTACGATAAATTTAAAGTCATTCAAAGTAGTTCTGAATTTTCCAAGCTTGGCATGGCGCAGAAAAAAGTCATCGAAAACGCCTTGCGCGATTTTCGTTTGGGCGGTGCCGAGCTTACTGATGCACAGAAACCCCGCTTCGCCCAAATCCAAGATGAGCAAGCCATTCTTGGTAAAGCATTTTCCGATCATGTCTTAGATGCTACTGATGGCTTTGTTCATCTCATCACAGATGAGGCAGAGCTAGCGGGATTACCAGAGGATGCGATTGCCGCTGCAGCAGATACCGCCAAGCAGAAGAATCTAGAGGGCTGGGCATTTACTTTGCACTTCCCTTCTTACTATCCCGTAATGCAGTACTCAGAAAATCGTGCCTTACGTCAATTGATGTACCAGGCCTACGTGACCCGCGCCTCTGAATTAGCCCCCCAATTTACCAATGGCAAGTTAGAGTGGGATAACACCGAGAATATGTTGGCGCAACTGCGACTGCGCGATGAAGAAGCTCGCATGCTGGGCTTTGCAAACTACGCTGCACTGAGCATAGCGCCAAAGATGGCCAACACTGTTTCTGAAGTGGATCAGTTCTTGGGTGATATTGCCAAGAAATCAAAACCGTTTGCCCAACAGGATTGGGATGAATTGCAAGCTTTTGCAAATACTGAACTGCAACCTTGGGATATCCCGTATTACTCAGAAAAACTCAAGCAAGCGCGTTACTCTTTTTCTGAAAATGAACTCAAGCAATACTTTCCATTGCCTAAAGTGCTAGAAGGTTTGTTTGGAGTGATTCAGACGCTCTTTGGCGTCAAGATTCATCAGGCTGATTTACCAACTTGGCATGCTGATGTCCAGTCCTTCTCAGTCAGTAATGAGGATGGACAAATTGTTGCCTATTTTTACTTGGACCCCTATGCACGTCCCGGTAAACGTGGTGGCGCTTGGATGGATGATGCGAGGGGTAGACGAGAGCTTGCCAATGGTGAGATTCAGATTCCGGTGGCTTACTTGGTTTGTAACTTTGCCCCACCAGTTAAAGTAGATGGGCAATTACGTCAGCCTACCATTACACATGATGATGTCATCACCCTCTTTCACGAAAGTGGTCATGGCCTCCATCACCTCTTAACTCAAGTTGGCGCCTTAGGAGTCTCTGGCATCAATGGGGTCGAATGGGATGCCGTTGAATTACCAAGTCAATTCATGGAAAACTTCTGCTGGGAATGGGAAGTATTAGAAAAAATGACCGCTCATGCAGAAACTGGTAAGCCTTTGCCTAAGGCCTTGTTTGACAAAATGTTGGCAGCGAAGAACTTCCAAAATGGCTTAGGCACACTACGTCAAATTGTGATGTCATTAACGGATTGGCGATTGCACTCCACTTTTGATGTCACTAAGGCAAAAGGTGAAGCTGTGCTCGAACTCTCTAGAAACACCGCTACAGAATTTAATATCATTCCCCAACCAGAAATCTCTCGTTGGATTAATTCCTTTAGCCATATCTTTGCTGGCGGCTATGCGGCGGGCTACTACAGCTACAAATGGGCTGAAGTACTTTCAGCTGATGCTTATTCAGCATTTGAAGAAGCAGCGAAACTGAACGGTAGCGTTCTAGATCAGCAAACTGGCAAACGCTATCGCCAAGAAATTCTAGAAGTTGGTGGTAGCCGCCCTGCTGCAGAATCATTCAAAGCATTCCGGGGACGCGAACCTAGTATTGATGCGCTATTGCGTCATGGTGGCTTAGCTTAGGTCTTTTTGATTTCTGCAATCACTGGGGCATGATCAGAAGGCTGTTCCCAGGTGCGTGGCTCTTTATCGATGATACTGGCACTGCATTTTTCTTTGAGTGCTTCGCTCAGCAAGATGTGGTCGATCCTCATCCCTGCGTTGCGCCTAAAACCCATCATCCGGTAATCCCACCAGCTAAACGCTTTAGGGGCTTGCTCGAACATCCGGAAGGAGTCTTCAAATCCTAGTTTCAGCAAATCCTGAAAAGCTGTTCTCTCTTGTGGCGAAACAAGATTCTGCCCTTCCCACGCTTTAGGGTCATGCACATCAGCATCTTGCGGAGCGATATTGAAATCACCTAAGAGCGCTAAACGCTGATTCTGCTGTAGTTCTTTTGTTAGCCAAGACTGTAACGCGTTTAGCCAGTTAAGTTTGTAAGCAAACTTCTCGCTTTCAGGTGACTGTCCGTTCGGAAAATACGCAGATACCAATCTTATCGGTTGCGTTTCCTTGAAACACACTGTGGCAGCTAAGATGCGCTGCTGCTCATCAGCATGATCAGGAATATTTCTAATAGGTTTTAGAAAAGTGGTCTCTAGATCGGTTGCAATAGGCGCTAAGGCAGCACGCCTCACAATAATGGCGACGCCATTGTATGTCTTTTGGCCAGCAGCAAGACTCAGATAGCCAGCCTCTTCTAGTTCCTTGTGGGGATACTTATCATCGGTGAGCTTGAGTTCTTGCAAACACAAAGCATCAATCGGTTTCTTGGCCTTTTCTTGATCACTCAACCAACGGAGAACATGTGGCAAGCGAACTTTTAAAGAGTTCACATTCCACGCCGCTATCCGAACTGAATCAGTCATCTATACCCAATTCTTGCAATTTACGAGTAATCGTATTGCGGCCAATACCAAGACGTTGTGCTGCTTCAACTCTTCTGCCACGCGTCACTTCTAAAGCGGCTTGCAATACCGCTTTTTCAAATTTAGCGCACAGAGCGTCATAAACATTCTTGTCACCGTCTTGCAACATCTTGGCAGCGAGGCGACTTAAGCCACCCTCCCAATCCACCGCCCCACCTCGTGATACAGCTACTCCCGCTTGAGAAGTGTCTCCCTGAGGAGTCATCGGTTGATCATTGACCTCGGCCAAGATATCACCCGGCAGATCGCTGACACCAATTACATTAGAAGGCGTCATCACTGTAAGCCAATGGCACAGGTTCTCTAATTGACGCACGTTACCAGGGAAAGACATCTGTCCGATATCTTTCAGAACCTCATCAGAAAGCTTCTTAGGTTCAACACCCAGAGATTTGGCACAGCTGAGCATAAAGTGACGAGCGAGTAAGGGGATATCTTCGGCACGCTCACGTAATGGCGGCATACGCAAACGAATCAGATTGAGACGGTGCAATAAATCTTCTCTGAAGAATCCAGCAGCAACGCGTGACTCTAAATTTTGATGGGTGGACGCAATGATTCTGACATTCACCTTAATGGGGTCTTGACCGCCAACTCGATAGAAATGGCCATCCGTTAGGGCTCGCAATAGGCGAGTCTGCAAGTCAAATGGCAAATCACCAATTTCATCTAGGAATAAGGTACCGCCATCAGCCTGCTCAAAGCGACCACGACGCAGCGTTTGCGCCCCTGGAAAGGCACCACGCTCATGACCAAACAATTCAGATTCCAATAGATCTTTTGGAACAGCTGCTGTACTGAGCGATACAAATGGACCTCTAGCACGCGGGCTATGCTTGTGGAGTGCCAAACCGACTAGCTCTTTACCAGTACCAGATTCGCCGGTAATCAATATAGTGGCATGTGACTGCGCTAAGCGGCCAATAGCACGAAACACTTCTTGCATCGCTGGAGCCTGACCAATGATTTCGCTAGCGTCTTGAACAAAAGCGCTTAAGTCTTTAGTGCCAGATTGATTGCGATCACTTTGTTCAATAGCACGGTGAATCAGTTCAATCGCCTTTTCTAAATCAAATGGTTTAGTGAGGTATTCAAAAGCACCGCCTTGAAAAGAAGATACGGCAGAATCCAAATCTGAATAGGCGGTCATGATGATGACCGGCAATTGTGGATGGCTCTGTTTGACGTGCTGCAATAGCTCCAAGCCATTGCCGCGCGGCATCCGGATGTCGGAGATCAATACTTGAGGTGACTCTTTCTCAAGGGCATTGAGGACATCATTTGGGTTTGAAAAACTCTTATGGGGAATATTTTCACGTGTGAGAGCCTTCTCTAACACCCAACGAATAGACTGATCATCATCGACGATCCAAATTGGTTTCATGATTATTTCTCCCGCTTACGATATGGAATCTGAATATGAAAATCTGTACGCCCAGGACGGCTATCACAAGAGATAGAGCCCTGATGCTGCTGAACAAAAGTTTGTGCCAGGGTAAGACCAAGTCCACTGCCGCCTTCCCTTCCTGAGACCAGAGGAAAAAAGATGCGCTCTCGAATATCTTCTGGAATGCCAGGCCCGTTATCAATGACCTGTAAATCCATTGCCAACTTATAACGCTGTTTAGCAATCGTGACTGAACGGGCAACCCGAGTCTTTAACTCTATCTGGGCAGTTCCTGCGGCAATTTCATCTGAAAGTGCTTGGGCTGCGTTATGCGCAATATTGAGTACCGCCTGAATGAGTTGCTCACGATCCCCAAGGAGATCGGGAAGACTCGTGTCGTAGTTGCGAATGATCCGAAGCCCTTTAGGGAACTCCGCCAATACCAAACTACGAACGCGCTCTAAGGCCTCATGGACGTTAAACGCTTCAATGACGTGTGCTTTACGGTGTGGCGCCAGAAGACGATCTACTAATGTTTGTAGCCGATCGGATTCTTTAATGATGACTTGGGTATATTCCCTCAAGCCTTTTTCTGGGAGTTCAAACTCTAGAAGCTGTGCCGCCCCACGAATGCCACCCAAAGGGTTTTTGATTTCATGCGCTAAGTTCCGCATGAGTTCCTTATTTGCTTCTACTTGTTGTGTAACGCGCTCGTCACGCTCACTACGAAGTTGCTGATCGATCGGAAACCATTCCATCATCAGCAGATCCGGATCGTCAAACATCGCGATGACTACGTGCGCAGGTGTTGATTCGTGATGAATGCTACCCGGCATAGAATGCAAAACCATTTCTTGACGTTGCGCTATGACTTGACCGCTCCGCACTTCCTCAATCATGGAGTTTAAGGGTGCGTTATCCCCAAACAAATCGTGCACGGACTGCCCCTCAAGTGATTTACGCGACAAATCCAGCGCTGCTTCAGCAGCCGGATTAACATAAACCAATTGTTGGTTCTCCGCCTCAAATACCAAGATGGCATTAGGCATCTGATCAAGCAATGTCGGAAAAAAAGGAGCAGCCGAAGCTGCTCCCTTGAACGAATTGCGCAACAGTCCTGCGCTCAAGTTCTCTCCTTCGCTTACAGGGAGTAGTACATATCAAATTCGATAGGATGAGTAGTCATACGGAAACGTGTGACATCTTCCATCTTCAAATTGATATACGCATCAATCATGGATTCAGTAAATACACCACCACGAGTTAAGAACTCATGATCTTTCTTCAAAGCTTCCAAAGCCTCTTCCAAGCTTGCGCAAACGGTTGGGATCTTTGCATCTTCTTCTGGTGGCAAGTCATACAAGTTCTTGTCAGCGGCTTCACCTGGGTGAATCTTGTTCTGAACACCATCCAAGCCAGCCATCAACAAGGCAGAGAATGCCAAGTATGGGTTAGCCAATGGATCAGGGAAGCGAGTCTCAATACGACGACCCTTAGGACTGGAAACGTGTGGAATACGAATCGAAGCAGAACGGTTACGTGCAGAGTAAGCCAACTTCACTGGCGCCTCAAAGCCTGGAACCAAACGCTTGTATGAGTTTGTACCTGGATTGGTAATCGCGTTCAATGCTTTAGCGTGCTTGATAATGCCGCCGATGTAGTAGAGAGCAAACTCTGACAAACCAGCATAACCATTACCGGCAAACAAGTTCTCGCCATTCTTCCAAACGGATTGGTGAACGTGCATACCAGAACCGTTATCGCCAACTACTGGCTTAGGCATGAAGGTTGCTGTTTTGCCATATGCATGAGCAACGTTTTGAATGACGTACTTCTGCCAGATAGTCCAGTCAGCGCGCTGTGTCAATGTGCTGAACTTCGTACCCAATTCGTTTTGGCCTTGACCAGCAACTTCATGGTGATGTACTTCGACAGGAATGCCCAGGGATTCAAGAATCAAACACATTTCAGAACGCATGTCGTGGAATGTATCTACAGGAGCAACTGGGAAATAACCACCCTTTTTACCTGGACGGTGGCCTGTGTTACCGCCTTCGATTTCTGCAGCAGAAGACCATGGCGCTTCTTCGGAATCAATCTTCACGAAGCAACCTTGCATATCAGCACCCCAACGGACGCCATCAAAAATAAAGAATTCTGGCTCTGGACCAAAGTAAGCTGCATCACCTAGACCGGTGCTCTTCAAATAAGCTTCAGCACGTTTAGCGATAGAACGTGGGTCACGATCGTAACCTTTGCCATCAGATGGCTCGATCACGTCACATGTGATGACCAATGTTGACTCTTCATAGAATGGGTCAATGTAGCAAGCTGTTGGATCAGGCATCAACAACATGTCAGAAGCTTCAATACCCTTCCAACCAGCGATAGAAGAACCGTCAAATGCATGACCGCTCTCAAATTTGTCTTCGTCAAAATGGGAGATAGGTACTGTTGTGTGTTGTTCTTTGCCCTTTGTATCTACAAAGCGGAAATCAACGAAAGTACATTCTTTCTCTTTAACTAACTTCATCACATCAGCGACGGTCTTGGTTGTCATGCAACTCTCCTCTATTAACTAAATTTGGAATTCAAAACTTAAGGCATTCACCCTTGTTCATTCCAGGCATCAAACATGCCTAATGGATGTATGTAATTTACTGAAGCAAACAAGTGGGATGTCTCATTATTGCACTATTTAAGTGCTCAAATACCCCTTGTACGGCAGAAAAATGGCTTAATGCACCAGTTTAGTGCTATCTAACGCTAGCTAAGATCATGAATTTCGTAACCCAGTTCTTGCGTGCCCGTTCGAAGGGCATTCCAAGCGCTATCCAGTAGATTGGCGTTGCCCTTAATACCCAATTCGATATGCCGCTCCGCAAAAACACCGCCCTTAGAGGGGTCTCCTACAGACGGCAGGCTAAAGACCTTCACCCCAGGGAAATTGGCCTCGATGCGCTCCATTAGCGGGGTTAAAGCAGACTCCACCCCCTTGGGAACGATAAAGCTCTGCTCAGCCCAGTTTTCTTGATGAAAAAGATCTTTGTAATAGGTATCTAAACACCAGGCCATCATGGGTGCCGCCATCACTGGAAATCCTGGGACAAAGTGATGCTCTTTAATCCTAAAGCCTGGAATCTGGTTATAAGGATTGGGGATGATGTCGCTACCGAGCGGAAATTCACCCATTTTGAAACGGTGTTGATTCTCGGGCGTGTTCAAGTCCGCTTTAATGGGATCACCCTCTGCCGTCGACTGAATCCGGCCTGCAATCAGCTCTCTAGCGGTGGGATGTAATTCTGTTTTAGTACCTAAAGCTAAAGCAGCGCATTGACGAGTGTGATCATCTGGTGTGGCACCAATACCACCAGTGCTAAAAACCACATCACCACTCGCAAAACTATCTTTGAGTATCGCGGTAATTTGCTCGGGATCATCGGCCACATATCTTGCCCAAGAAAGACTTAAGCCTCTCTCCGTTAAGAGTTCGATCAATTTACTGAAGTGCTTATCTTGGCGACGACCGGATAGGATCTCATCACCAATCACAATCAAACCAAAGCGCCGTGCTGCGCTTGCAGGAACATCAATAGAAACTGTTTTAACTGCATCAACCATGATAAGGAAGCTCCGATTCAATAACGCGTGTTTCGACGGTGAGCGCTTTCTCCAACTCCTCACGTCGCAATTCTTTTAGCGCCGCCAATAAGAAATGGCTAAACCACAGTGCGGCAAAGACGAAGATCAAAGAGTAGATCCAAACAGCGATAAAACTCACCACTGGAAATAACACGAGCGCTAAGGCAGATGTTGCCCAGAAGAATGTCGGCACCGCACCAAACAAACCAGAAACGATTCCCATCGACAGCAAAGACCAGCGATATTTTTCAAGCAAAAGATCGCGCTCCTCAACGCTGGCATGTTTTGCCAATACGTCATACGACATTAAACGCATGGTTAACCAGCCCCAGAGCAATGGCGGCAGCACAGCCACCAAGGGTGGCATCCACCACACCGGCAATGTCAGCATGACTAACGCTAAACAAATCAGTGCGGACCACAGGGTGTAAAAAAGACTTCCCAGTAAACCACCGCCACGTTTACATTCCAAATCCTTGTAGGCCGATTGGCGTACAACCGTCTTCACAATGGCAGGAACGGTTGTAAACGCAATGAGTACCAACAAGCTGATGCAGATGAGTGGAATTAGCAGCATCACGAAAAATAAAGGGGCAATCCATGCTCTGGCATTTTCAAAGCCAGCCCAGATTAAGCCATCCTGAATCCAACTGGTAAACATCGATGTTGTGAGAAAGGTGCTGAGCATTTCTAGGGCGGGAGTCCAAGTAAGCCAGATCGTGCAACCCCATAACACTGACACAATCAAAAATGGGCGCAAACTCAACCACATCATGCGCGGATGCATTGTACCCACAAGCGCTAAGCCAAAGGATTTGATCACTTGCTGCAAATCTTCCATAAAACTCCTATATGCCAAGTATTGATACTACTTGCGCAGCGATTTTTTAATCTCTCGAAGCGAGAGCACAAAGCATTGCCATTGCTGAATCAAAAGATTATTGGAAACGGATAAGTCTCTCACTCCGGTTGGATAGATCTCCTTGGGGAAGATGGCCGTTTTAAATAAGACATCCCACCAAGGAAACAGAATTCCAAAATTGCATCCGCCTAAGACTCCGGGCTTACCTATCACTTCATGACCATAGCCAACAGCGTGGTGCATGCGATGAAACATCGGGGATATTAAGAGATACTGAAATCTACCCAGGCTTACTTTGATATTGGCATGTTGCCAACTTTGAATGAATTGACTCACCACCACTAAAGCGATGAATTGGCCTGGCGACACTCCAAACAGCAAGGCAAAGAATGCAAATACCACTGCTCGCAAAACGTCGTCGAGGATGTGGTTACGATTATCGGACCATGCCGTCATGACAGTCTGACTGTGATGCAAAGAATGGAGTTTCCACCACCAGTTAAAGGTGTGCGAAGCGCGGTGGTATAGATACTCAACCAGATCAAGCAAGATCAGATAAATTAAAAAGCTGATGAGTGGTATGGATGTGATGGGTTCCCACCAAGATTCAACATTGAGACGCTCAAAGCGAAAGTCGTGCAAGATCGAGTCCATCTCAAAAAAGAATCCTGATAAAGCAATGAATATCAGACCATGAAAAATACCAAGGCGATGAAATAAGGTGTACATCACGTCGGCCTTTGTAGCCGTAGCGAAACGCTCTTGGGTTTCTGCTGGTGCAATGCGCTCCCAGACTCTTAGAACTACGACGATCAATAAGATCTGGATGCAACCAAACAAAAACCAATCTAATCCATCAAACGCATCTTCCGCCCAACCCATGAGGTTGAAATGGTACAAAATGGGGGCAAGGATATTATCGAACAAGAACTCTTGTACGGCAGCATATCCTGCTGATATCGGCGTGGTGATGAAGCTCAAATCCATGTCTTATTGTGGACTAATTGCCTTACTTTGGCAGGGTAGCAAAACAAAAACCGCGATTCTTCAGATTGATAATCAATTGCTCGAGAACTGCTGGGGCCCAAGGGTCTTTTCTAGACCAAATCCCTAGATGCGCCATAGCGATGTCGCCATCCTGAAGATTGCGGCTCGCCTTTTCTAATAAGACTGAATTGGGGTGTACTTTGGAATCAAGCTCATCCCCCAAAAATCCAGCATGGTTCCAGCCAATATGCTGGTAACCACACTGATTACCCATATTGATTAGACGTGGGGAAGCCTTTCCCCCAGGTGCACGCCAAATTTTTTGAATCGATGAGCCCGTCAACTCCTTAAAGCGATCGTCCACCCTGCGAATCTCTCTACAAAAACTGGCTTCGTTATACAGAATCGTTTCACCAGCTTTGGGACCAAATTGCGGCCTTTCAAACACATCCTTATTGGGTGCATCTTTCAGAAAGTACACATGGTCATAGGTATGACTACCAAAGTGATGCCCTTCTCGCAAACGATCTTGCCAGAATGACTTCCAAGAATCGTCTAAAGCAAAATCGCCACGACTGGTTTTTTCATTGGCAAGAAAAAAGGTGGCTTTAACATGTTGACGATTGAGCACATCAGATACCAGTTGCGCAACTGACATATTGCCCGTATCAAAGCTAAGGTAAACAGTCTTATTGCAAGCAGCGCCCTGGGCCAGAGCTGAAAAAGAACAAGCTAGCGAAACGAGGAAGGCAAAAAGGCGCAACATTTATTCCCAAGCTGCCCGCGGTGTAAAGAAAACGCCATGAGGAGATTTTCCAACGGGAATCGTGGCAATGAGCTTCATGGAAGGAATATCAATCACACCCACTTTTTTTGCAAAACGAAATGTCACCCACATGGTTTTTCCATCGGGCGTGATTTCCATATCGTCTGGGCCAGAAGGTAGGCCTGTGATGTCACCTACTTTTTCAAGAGTCTGCATATTGATTAAGCTAATCGTAGAAGCAATGCGATTACTCACAAAAACTTGCTTCTTATCGCCTAAAGGACGGAAGTTATGCGCCCCTTTACCAGTCAAGATGCGTTTGACTTCTTTGCGATTTTTCCAATCGATCACTTGCACATTATCTTCACCAGTAATGCCAACCAATAAATACTGATCGCCTGGCGTCATCCACAAGCCCGCAGGTGTGTTGCCTGTTGGCATTTTCCAAAGCAGTGTCTGTGTTGCTAAATCAATCGCAGCCAGTTCGCTCGAGTCTTGTAATGTGATAAAAGCAATCTTGCTATCGGATGTATAGGCAATGTGACTTGGTGTCTTCGCCAACTTAATCGTTTTGGCGAGCTTTAAATTGGCGCCATCAGCCGCATAAATGTCAACGCGATCTAAACGATTGCCGTTAGCAATAAACCATTTATGGTTTGGTGAATAGCCGATTTGGTAAGGATCAATAATCTCCGGGATTTTTCCAGTCAATTCTCCGTTGACTGGATTCATTAACTGAACATCGTTACCCGCTGCATTGGCAATCAGAAGCGTCTTCTGATCTGGGGTGAGCATCAGGTGATGCGGTTCTTTGCCAACTGGAACTGTCTTGATGACTTTTCTGGTCGGCATATCAATCAAGCTCACACTTGCCTCAGCTGAATTCAACACGATGGCGAGTTTAGGTTCGGCCGGAGTGGGCGCTGGAGCTGAAGCTGGAATTGTTTGAGCGAAGGTCAGCGAGGCGCTGGCAATGAGGGCTAGGAAAATACCGGTCGCCAGACTGTGAAAGCGATGATTCTGATGAAATGTATACATACCCTATTGTAAGCAATCCAAGGGGGTCTAAAACCCAGATTTAGCCTAACGTAAGCTCGTCAGAACCTTTTCGAGACGCTTTAATGACATTGGCGTTGGGGTTTTTAGTTCCTGCGCATACAGGGCCACCCTGAGCTCTTCCAGCTGCCAGCGAAAGTCTTGCAAGGCTTGATCTTCCACCATGGCATAAGAGGCTGAACCCTTGCTGCCTTGAAGTAATTTTTGCCAAGGACGCTGAACGGACTCCCAGTCCTTTTGGCATTGGGCATCACGACTTGGGTTGGCGCGCAACTTATCGATCCTCATCGCCACCCCCTTTAAATAGCGCGGCAGATGCACTAGTTGCATGTAGGGGATATCAGATACAAATTTCGGGAACACCAAACCTTGAATCTGCGTCTGAATATCCGCATGGGCTGCAGTAGAAGCTGCCTTTGCTTGGGGGAGTTTTTTCTGTAGGTCTGCGTATGCCTGTAAGGCATTAAGGGCATGGCGAGAAATCTCCTGGGCAATCAACGCTAAACGCGGCTTACCTTCTTGGAGGCGCGACTCAAACAGGCTTGCACTAGTTGGTAACGGGTCCATTAAAAAGGCTCGCTCAACCGCCAAGTTCAGAATCTGCTCTATCAAGTTATCAACAGACCCCACATTAATAAATAAAAGACCCAATTCACGAATGCCTGGTAATTGCTTTTGCAAAGCCTTCAGGGTTTCTTTATTCGATATGGAGAAGAGGCGACGCAATCCTTGCCAGTGCTGCTTTCTGGCTTCTACCAAGTCATCAAACACTTCTAAGTCACATGCATCGATACGGTCAACGAGCGCAGGATATCCAAATAAGGTTCGATTTCCTTTTTGAATCTCCAAGGTTTCTGGCAGCTCACCAAACCCCCAAGACTTATAGCCACCCTGCTCGACTTTACGAGCGGCGTCTCCTGGGGATGCTTTTCCTAATACTGTTACCGGCTTAGCCTCAACGCCAAGCTCGACCTGTGCAGCCTCTTGAGCAATCGCCTGAAAGGCGCTTCTAGCAGTCTCACCATATTCGGCGCGCAGACGAGATAAGTTGCGCTCCACATCTAATTGACGACCATGCTCATCAATCAGGCGATAGTTCATGGATGAATGGGCTGGCAACGCTTCTGGCCTAAAGTCTGTGCGCTTGATCTCCAAACCTTTTTCTTTGCGAATATCGGCAATCAAGCTATCTAAATAATCTCCCACACCAAAGTGCTTTTCTTCGAGCATGCGCTCCAAAAAGGACTTGGCATATTCTGGCAACGGTACGCAGTGGCGCCGCAGTTTCTGCGGCAAGGACTTCAGTAATAACAAAGTCTTCTCTTCACACATACCAGGTACTAGCCATTCACAGCGACGGCCATCCACCTGATTTAACAGCGTGAGTGGCACTACCAGCGTTACACCATCCTTGGGGCTGCCAGGCTCAAAGTGGTAGGTCATCCCCAACTCTGTACCGCCTACCATCATCTTTTTGGGGTAACGATCCACCGTAATGCCCGCTGCTTCATGGCGCATCAAATCCGCTTTTGCTAGGCGCAGTTGAGTATCGGGTTTTTCACCGCTTGGATCTGGCTTTTTCAACCAGATCTTCATGCCTTCTCTACTGGAAACACTGCTTGGTATGCGCGAGTCATAAAAAGCAAAGAGCAATTCATCATCGACCAAGACGTCAGGCCTACGTGAACGATGCTCCAGAGCCTCAATGTCTTTGATGAGTCTGCGGTTGTGCCAAAAAAATCCAAAACAGTCTGGATATTTTTTCTTAGCATCGGTCTCGGTCTCACGCTCAAGCCCTGGAGAATCCATCCGACCAAACATTTCTTCTTGAACCAATGCTTGGCGTATAAATAGTTCGCGCGCCATCACGGGGTCATGGGGCTCATAGCGCACTCGCCTACCGTGATAAATCGGCAAGCCATACAAAGTGCCCCGTTCAAAGGCCATGACTTCGCCTTGGCGGTTATCCCAAAATGGGTCGCTTAAGGACTTAATGAGGCGATGCGCTGCTACACGCTCAACCCACTGCGGTTCGATCTTGGCAATCGTGCGAGCGTACATCCGATTGGTCTCTTGCAGCTCACCTGCCAAAATCCACGCACCCGCTTTCTTGCCAATGGTTGAGCCAGGCCAAATAAATGGCCGTATCCCTCTAGCGCCGATATAGCCGCCAGTCTTACTACCGCGCTCTTGTGATTTTTCGTCTTCTTCTTTTTTGGCCACATAACCTAGCAAGCCGGTTAGCAGCGATAAGTGAATTTGTTCATACGTTGCGGCTAGGCCGTTTTCTTTCCAACCCTTCTCACCCAACATCGTATGCAATTGACCATACACGTCGCGCCACTCTCGTAAGCGACGCGGTGACAGGAATTTACTTCTACAGAGGGTTTCTAATTGGCGATTGCTATGTTTATGTTGCAAGGCGTCTTGATACCAATCCCAGAGTTTTACAAAACTGAGAAACTCAGAACGCTCATCGGCAAACTGCAGATGCGCTTGGTCAGCGGCTGCGGCTTGCTCAAGTGGCCTTTCGCGTGGATCCTGAGTAGCAAGCGCTGATGCAATGATGGTGACTTCACGCAATGCATTTTGATCTTTTGCTGCCAACAATATTCTGCCAATCCGAGGATCTAAGGGTAAATCAGCGAGCTGCTTACCGATTGCAGTAAGCCTGAAGTTATTGTTAAGGTCTTTTCCTTCGGCATCTTGCGCTTCATCATATTCAATGGCGCCCAACTCATCTAATAGCTGAACACCATCTGCAATTGCTCTACCCAATGGTTTATCAATAAAGGGAAACTCTGCAATCTTCGGCAGGTGCAATGCGCTCATGCGCAGCAAGACTGCGGCTAATGAACTGCGTAAGATTTCTGGATCAGTAAATTTAGGTCGAGCAAGATAATCTAGCTCGCTATATAGACGAATACAAATACCATCTGAAACACGTCCACAACGACCCGCCCGTTGATTGGCGGCAGCTTGCGATATCGGCTCAACTTGCAGTTGCTCAACCTTATTGCGATAGGAGTAACGCTTGACCCTAGCTAAGCCACTATCAATCACATAACGAATGTTCGGAACAGTTAAAGAGGTCTCAGCTACGTTCGTCGTCAAAATAATGCGGCGACCGTTGCCAGGACTAAAAACCCTCTCCTGCTCAGCAATAGATTGGCGTGCAAATAAACTTAAGACTTCCGGATGAAAGCGTTGGGCCAGAACATGGTCTTTGCGTAATACTTCGGCGCAATCTCGTATCTCTCGCTCACCAGGTAAGAAAACCAGCACATCGCCAGCACCGGTAGCGCCCTCACGCCATACGTTGGCAATCGCCTCAGCTACTGCATCGGGGATTTCTTTTGCTTCTTTGGATTCTTTTTTGCCGTCAGGTTTGACATCAGGCTCTAAAGGCACGTAACGCTGCTCCACTGGAAATAACCTACCGCTGACCTCAATGACGGGCGCAATCTTGCCATTGATCGTAAAGTGCTCAGCAAAGCGCTGTGCATCGATCGTGGCTGAGGTGATGATGAGCTTGAGATCGGGGCGCTTTGGCAGCAAACGCCTGAGATAACCCAAGAGAAAGTCGATATTCAGACTGCGTTCGTGTGCCTCATCAATGATTAGCGTGTCATAGGCGCGCAACTGAGGGTCTCTTTGGGTCTCGGCCAACAAGATGCCGTCAGTCATTAATTTGATGGAGGCATTCGGGCCCGTCTTATCGGAGAAGCGCACTTGGTAGCCCACATCCTGACCCATAGGTGTTCCCAGCTCTTGGGCAATGCGCTTGGCGGTAGCGGTCGCTGCAATACGACGTGGCTGGGTATGGCCTATGAGCTTGCCACCGTTCATGCTTCCTCTGCCCATATCTAGACAGATCTTCGGTAACTGAGTGGTCTTACCTGATCCTGTCTCGCCGCAAACAATCACCACCTGGTGCGACTGCAAGGCATCCTTGATGATTTGACGCTGTCCAGAGACTGGCAACTCCTCCGGAAAGCGGATCTCGAGCTTGCGCGAGGTGTTGGAAGCAGGCACAGGCTTGGCACTCTCTGGGGGTTTTTGTTGGTTTATGGGCTCTTGCACCCTATAATTTTCTCACTATGCCAACAAATGCACCAAACCCCGCTCAAAGCAGCGAAGAATCCAGCTCAAACTTTCCTTTCGTAGGCTGGCTACGCGACGTTGCGCCGTACATTCATAGCTTTCGCGAAAAGACCTTTGTTATTGCCTTTGCTGGTGAACTGGTTCAAGAAATTGGTCTTGAGAACCTGATCGAAGATATCGCCATGCTCCACGCGATGGGCATGAGAATTGTCCTTGTGCACGGCATACGCCCCCAAATTGAAGAGCAACTCATGCTCAGAAAGATTAAAAGCAAGTTTGGCAAGAGCAGCATACATGCCTATCGAATTACTGACGCCGCTGCACTTGAGTGCGTTAAAGAAGCTGCTGGTGAATTGCGTCTCGATATTGAAGCAGCATTTAGTCGTGGCTTACCAAATACCCCGATGGCAGGATCACGCATCTCTGTAATCTCGGGAAACTTTATTACGGCAATGCCAGTAGGCGTGGTTGAAGGGATTGATTACATTCATACTGGCCTCGTGCGTAAAGTAGATTCGACCTCGATCAAGTTATCTCTTGATAGCAACAAGATCGTCTTGCTTTCCCCGCTCGGATTTTCTCCAACAGGACAGGCATTTAACTTAGCATTCGAAGATGTTGCAGCTTCCACTGCTGCCGCATTAAAAGCCGATAAATTGATTTTCTTAAGCCCACATGCTGGATTGAAAGATGAAGAAGGTGATTACATCACCGAACTTTCCATGCCACAACTTCAAGAATATGTAGGCCAACATCATCAAGAGCTCGACTTGGGTATGAAGAGTTTACTTAACATCTCTGGCAGAGCGATTCGCGCTGGTGTAAGCCGTGTTCACTTCCTCCCATGCAATCAAGATGGCGCCTTATTGGAAGAATTATTTACCCACGATGGTATTGGCATGATGTTGGCGTCTTCAGATATTGAGAACTTACGTGAAGCCAACCAAGATGATGTCGGTGGTATTTTGCAACTCACTATGCCTCTTGAAGAAGAAGGCATCTTGGCTGCTCGCGGACAGGATGTGATTGAGCGCGATATTCAACGCTTTTCAGTGATTGAGCATGACCGCGTATTGTTCGGTTGCGCCGCCCTCTTCCCATTCCCTAATGGCGTTGGGGAGCTTGCCTGCTTAGCGGTTGATCCAGATGTACAGGGATCCGGTGATGGTGAGCGCTTATTAAAACGCGTCGAAATGCGTGCCAAACAAGAAGGCATCAAGCGTTTGTTTGTTCTAACGACAAGAACCGAGCACTGGTTCTTAAAGCGCGGATTTAAAAGAGCTAGCGTTGATGATTTGCCTGAAGAAAGAAAGCAAATCTACAACTGGGATCGCAAATCCATGGTCTTAACCAAAGACCTATAAGATCACATTCACAATTTATTAGCCTCACCAATAGATAATTAGTATTTAGAAAGGCATTACAGATGGCACGCATGGTTCAATGCATCAAACTCAATAAAGAGGCTGAAGGTTTAGATTTCGCTCCACTTCCAGGTGATTTGGGTAAAAAGATTTGGAATCAAGTCTCTAAAGAAGCTTGGGCAGCTTGGCTCAAACAGCAAACGATGTTGATCAATGAAAATCGCCTGAATATGGCTGACCCACGTGCACGCCAGTACCTACTAAAGCAAGTTGAAAAACATTTCTTCGAAGGTGGCGCTGACACTGCTCAAGGTTACGTTCCGCCAGCAGACTGAGAGCTGCATCCCAACAATTGATTTAGCGCAACACTTGCAACACATTCTGAAAATATATTTTCAAGACGTGTTGACTTCAGGAATTTGGAAGCATAGGATTGAATCGTGGGTTGACAGTTATAGTGTTGATTCGCATTGGCGAAAGCCACTTTAAATGAGCGCATCTATGCACTCATGGGCATCGGAACAAATTACCTTCCGATTGTCTGCGCCATGATCATCATGGCAAACAGACCCGATGGGAGATTCATTCCCCCGTCGGGTTTTTTAATTAGAGGATGATCCGCGCAACGCCGGCAGCATTACTCACCAGCAGAATGTTGGCCTTCTCTTTAGCAAACAAGCCAACGGTAATCACGCCAGCAATCTGGTTAATTTGAGACTCCATGCTTTTCGGGTCTGCAATCTTCAAGCCGGCAACATCCAAAATCCAGCCACTGTTATCTGTGACAAAAGGCTTCTGCGCCCCTTTTGCTAATCTCAATGAAACCTTGCCACCCAACTTTTCAAGCTCCCTGGTAACAACACCTTGAGCCAAAGGGATAATTTCAACGGGCAAGGCAAAGTTGCCCAAAACAGGTACTTGCTTGGAAGAATCACAAATACAAATAAATTGCTTGGCCATGGAGGCGATGATCTTTTCGCGGGTTAAGGCCCCGCCACCACCTTTAATCATGTGGCCGGCTGGATCAATTTCATCTGCGCCATCTACATAGGCAGGTAAGCCAGTGACATCATTGGGATTGAGAACCTTAAATCCATGCTTTAGTAAACGTTCAGTCGTCGCGTTAGAGCTAGAAACCGTGCCTGCAAAATGATCTTTGTGGGGCGCTAAGGCATCAATAAAGCAGTTGGCCGTAGAACCTGTCCCAACACCCAGAACTTGCCCGGGGGCGAGCTTAAGCACTTCATCGCGAGCTGCCTCTCCCACCATTTGCTTTAACTGATCCTGATTCATGATGTAGCCAATACCCTTGTAGATTGTGGAGCAAATGCATTATTCCATCTATCATATGATATTCAGAGGCAATCCTAATAAAGAGCGTTCCGTTTCCCTATGACCAGCACTTCAACACTGAGCCAACTTAAGACTTTGACCACCGTAGTAGCGGATACGGGTGATTTTGAGCGTATGCAGGAATTTCAGCCGCAAGACGCCACTACCAACCCATCTCTCATCCTCAAAGCGGCCCAACAGAGCAACTATCAAGCCCTCGTTGCCTCAGTCAAGCAAGCCCATCCGGGCATGAAGCCTACCGATCTGGTGGATTACATCTTGGTCGCTTTTGGATTGGAGATTCTCAAGATTGTCCCTGGCCGCGTATCGACAGAAGTTGATGCTCGCCTGTCCTTTAATACCAAAGCCACCGTTGCAAAAGCTAAGCACCTAATTCAGTTATATGAATCCCATGGAATTCATCGCAAACGCGTGTTGATTAAATTAGCAGGTACCTGGGAAGGCATTGCTGCAGCAAAAGAGCTTGAGGCTGAAGGCATTCATTGCAATATGACTTTGCTCTTCTCTTTAGTTCAAGCTGCAGCTTGTGGAGCCGCTAATGCACAACTGATTTCAC